>Ga0181558_10000685_pt1 | contig 31974 bp, 29 predicted proteins | sample 011ome_22_FD_133754 | JGI IMG/M metagenome (GOLD analysis project Ga0181558, IMG submission 133754) | Coastal salt marsh microbial communities from the Groves Creek Marsh, Skidaway Island, Georgia - 011507BT metaG (megahit assembly) | ecosystem: Environmental > Aquatic > Marine > Intertidal... | reverse complement strand
TGGACTTTATGGGCAAGTTTAAACAACATAGTGGTTCAAAGCAGGCTGACCACCTAAACCGACAACCAAAAAAGTGGAAACAAGAAAACCACTATAAAAACAGGGAGTAATTCGAAAATCCATAAGAGTAGGAATAAAATTTTAAAATAAACAAAAATGGCACAAGAAATGTATAAACACGATGCTTTACTTCACTTGCTGTGGGCAGTAGCGTGTGCGAATTCAACAACAGACGATGAAAAATATGGCGCAGTATCAAGTGTTGAAGATGAGTATTATGAAAAAGTTAAGAAAGCTGAAGGAATAAATATTTCATTTGGTGAAATTGCTGATAAACGTAAAGCATTAAGAAAAAGCATTGGAACCGATGGGATAGTAAATGAGGCACTAAAAGCAACAAATGGATGTGGAAGAGAGTGGCGAACAAAAGTATATGGTTATATGTGGAGAATGGCTCTCAAGTCATGGGAAGGTGAATACTATTCCGATGGAGATAAACGTAAAGTATCAAAGGAGGAAAGAAAAATAATTGACCGAGCAAGAGAATACTTTGGAATTACTGAAGAAGAAGACGATAAGTGCATTAGTTTAACTAAGGTATAACCAGCCCATAACAGCACATTTGCGAATATGGCGGGTTTAGTAGTAAAAGAAACATTCTTCTTCAAATAAACTATGGTTGTAAAATGAAAGATACTGCTACTAAGTCCGCCATATTCGCAAATCTGCAAACCGTTATGGGAAAGTTTAAACGACATAGCGCTTCAATACAGGCTGACCACCTAAAAGTGACAGACAAAAAAGTGGAGACAAGAAAAGCACTATAAAAACAGGGAGAATTCTGAAAAGCCATAAGAGTAGGAACAAAATTTAAAAAAGAAAGAAAATAAAAATGAAGATGGAAAACTGAGAAAAAAATTGGAGGAAATTGACAAGCGTTTGGTGTTATCGCAAGACTTAATGTTAGACGGTAAAATTGACTCGGAAGATTACATTCAAATAAAAGCACGATGCACAGTACAGCGTGATGAAATTAAGCACAAATTGAGTGGTTTTAGTTTCAATAAACAGGATTTTTCGAAATTCACTGCCTCAGGGATGAACTTGTTGTCAAACCTCCCCAAAACCTATGATAGTGCGCCTACCAAGCTAAAACAGACTATTGTGGGTTCGATATTTCCAGAATTGATTTCTTTTGACGGAAAAAAATGTCGAACCCCGAAATTGAATCCTGTGTTAAGTCTATTCGCCAGTATTGATAGGGATTTACAGAAAAAGAAAAAGGGACAACCGAACTCATATTTTCGGTTATCCCCTTCAGCGGAGAGAGGGGGATTCGAACCCCCGTTACGTTGCCGTAAACACGCTTTCCAAGCGTGCGCGTTCAGCCACTCTGCCACCTCTCCGTGGTATTATTCTGTTCCGCCTCCCGATCACTATCGGGACTGCCACCTCTAAAAAACGGACGACTTCGAGCAATAAGATCAACCAAAGAAATACGGCTGCAAATATAACCATTTGCCGGTTGCCACCAAAAAACAAAGATTTTTTGAAAAAAGAATAGGGGTATTGTTTCTTAATCACGACATTAGTGCAGATAACCGAACCAATTAAAAAGAAAAATCATGAAAAAATTACTGTTTGGAATGATTGGAGCTGTGTTGATATTAACAGCATCTTGCGCAAAAGAAGACTCTTCGGATGTGAATCAAAATAAAATCTATTGCGATTACGAATTGTTCTATAATCAAAATGATGACAAGACACATGCTGTTGCACGTTTTCGTTTTGGTGGACCAACAGGTACACTTTTAGAATTAAGCGACACATCGGTTGCTTACGTCACTTTCAACGATGATACATTGGCCTATAATGTTTGGTATGGAGGACATCATAAAGAATATGCAGGACAAATTGAAGGCGGATCATTTACATATACAAACACGAATGGGACTGTCTATGTGAATGAAGTCCCTGCTGGAGAGTCAATAGCTTATCCTGCTGAATTTGATACCATTCGTAAAAGTGTCGCTGAAACCTTAGTATGGGATGGAACAGCACTTTCTGAAAATCAACATGTCGGATTGTTCGTTGGATCCTGGACATGGGGAGAAGATGCATTGTTTTTTAATGATGCAGATGGCGCAACAGACATTGTAATGGGTGTATTGCAAAAAGAAGATTTAGCATTAGGAACGTCTACGGTTTATTTAGACCGTTCTACAGCTACAGATATAGCTGAGGGAACCTTAGAAGGTGGAAGAATCCGTTACAAGTACAGATGCACAAACGCAACGGTAACCGTTGTTGAATAAAAGGACATAGGGTTAGGCAGGGAGGTGTTGGTCGCACCTCTACTTCTTATAGTTAAACGAAAAACGGCTTCCATTTTGGAAGCCGTTTTTTATGTTCTTAAATCTAAGTTTATTTTTTTCGCAAACCTAATTCGATTAATCGTTCGGTTAGAAACTCACCTGCTGTCATATCTGCATATTCTTTTGGATTATCTGCGGATACACAAGTATCTAAGCAAGTTAAGTCCATATCAGACCGCGGATGTAAAAAGAATGGTGTCGAATATCTCGGCTTTGTCCACGATTCTTCATTTGGTGTGATCACTTGGTGTTGTGTTGAACGCAAACGATCATTTGTTAAACGTGCTAACATATCTCCGATATTAATCACAATTTCATCCGGCCCTGGGCTAACGGAAATCCACTCTCCATCCAAGGACTGCGCCTGAAGACCTTCTGCACTTCCACCCATCAATAAAGTGATGAGATTGATGTCACCGTGTGCCGCAGCGCGAACAGCTCCTTCTGGAATTTGCGATTTATCAGCTACTGGATAATAATGCAATAACCGTAAAACACTATTTCCATTATGGATTTTATCGTCAAAATAATTTTCGTCTAAATCCAAGTATAGAGCAATAGCACGTAATAAATTACGCCCTGTATTTTCGAATGTTTGAAATACTTCTTGTCCAACCGCCTCAAATTCGGTCACTTCCTTTGGCCAAATATTATCAGGGTATTCTTCCTTAATAGGATCATTATCTTCAACCGTTTGGCCGATATGATAAAATTCTTTTAAATCCGGTACAGATTTTCCTTTGGCACTTTCCTTGTTTTTCGAGATGTATCCACGTTGACCGTGTAATTTTTCATCTTCGTATCTCTTTTTGACATCGTCAGGCAACTCAAAAAAAGCTTTGGAAACTTCAAAAAGCTTTGTTCTCAACTCTTCTGTAACACCGTGGTTTTTCACGATGGCAAACCCCATATTGGAAAAAGAGTCACCAAATTCTTCGATAAATTTTTGACGTGTGGCAGCATCTCCCTGGCTATAGTCCAAGTAGTCTACATGTGCGATTGCATTTTTACTCATAGTTAGGTTTTAGGCTATTTTTAATTTCGCCATCTTAGATCCAGCAAATTTCGATGAAGCATATTCCAGATCAACTCGGAATTCTTTCACTTCTTTTTGGGATGGGATGTCAAACATGGCGTCATTGAGAATGGCCTCACAAATCGAGCGAAGACCACGGGCTCCCAATTTATATTCAATGGCTTTGTCTACAATAAAATCTAAAACGTCAGCATCAAACTTCAATTCAACACCATCTAAATCAAAGAGGTGGACATATTGTTTAATTAAAGCATTTTTAGGCTCCGTTAAGATACGTCTTAAAGCTTTTTCATCAAGCGGATGCAAATAGGTCAATACTGGCATTCGCCCAATCAATTCAGGAATCAAACCAAATTCTTTAATATCACTTGGAATGATATATTGCAATAAATTCTCACCATCTGGTTTGTCATCATCTTTTGTTGTAAAACCAATGACATTCGTGTTAACACGTCGGGCAATGATCTTTTCAACACCGTCAAATGCACCTCCTGCAATGAAGAGAATATTTTTGGTATTCACCTTAATCATTTTTTGCTCCGGGTGTTTTCGGCCACCTTGCGGCGGAACGTTAACCTCGGTACCTTCTAATAATTTCAGCATTGCCTGCTGAACTCCTTCACCTGAAACATCTCGAGTAATAGAAGGGTTATCAGATTTACGTGCAATTTTATCAATTTCATCAATAAAGACAATCCCCTTTTCTGCTGCTTCAACATTAAAATCAGCCGCTTGTAAGAGACGCGATAAAATACTTTCAACATCCTCACCGACATAACCAGCCTCTGTCAAAACAGTAGCATCAGCTATGCAAAAGGGCACATTTAAGGTTTTAGCAATAGTTTTTGCCAATAAGGTTTTACCTGTACCCGTTCGTCCGACAAGAATGACATTCGATTTGTCAATCTCAAAATCATCGTCTTGCTTTCCAACCAAAGATAATCGCTTATAGTGATTGTAAACAGCAACAGATAAAACACGTTTTGCCTCATCCTGCCCGATGATGTATTCGTCCAAATGTGTTTTGATTTGCGCAGGTTTGAGCAAGTTAAAATCTGTTGAGACTTCTTTTTCGGTATCAAACTTAAATTGCTCATCAACAATTTGATGCGCCTGCTCAATGCAGTTTTCGCAAATGTGTCCTGTAACGCCAGCAATCAAAATACCAACTTCATTTTTTGGACGTCCGCAAAACGAACAGTTTATCCCTTCTTTCTTCGCCATATCCTCTATAGTCTTTTACTCTTTGTCTCTAGTACCAACCATTATTGGGTTACCTAAAACTTCGTCTACCATTCCGTAGTCTTTCGCTTCTTGAGCAATCATCCAATAATCACGATCAGAATCTTCCCATACTTCGTCAAACGTTTTCCCAGAGTGATTCGCGATAATATCGTAGAGTTCTTTCTTTAATTTTTGAATTTCACGAGCAGTAATTTCGATATCAGATGCCTGTCCTTGTGCTCCACCTAAAGGTTGGTGAATCATAACACGTGAATGAGGCAACGCCGATCTTTTGCCATGCGCTCCGGCACATAATAATACGGCGCCCATTGAAGCAGCCATACCCGTACATATTGTAGCTACATCTGGAGCGATATACTGCATCGTATCATAAATACCTAAACCAGCATAAACGCTTCCGCCTGGTGAGTTTAAATAGATCTGAATATCTTTCTTAGGATCAACAGATTCTAAGAATAACAACTGAGCCGTAATGATATTCGCAATTTGATCATCAATACCTGTTCCTAAAAAGATGATGCGGTCCATCATCAATCGCGAGAACACATCCATTTGTGCTACGTTTAATTGACGTTCCTCAATAATGTATGGCGTCATGGATGAGTGAATATAACTATCCACTGCCGTACTACTAATACCTTTATGCTTCGTAGCGTATTTTCTAAATTCGTCTTTATCAAACATTAATCTTAATTTTCTTCGATTATAAAATTGGTAAACCATTTATGCTCTATTTACCAAACAATTTCATTCAGGTTTCGTTCAGGTAGGCATTAAAAAATAATACCCATAAATATAGGTATTATTTTTTCTTGTAAAAAGATTCTATTTTGTTTTCAAATTAAGGTTGCTTGTATGCTTCCTTTACAAAATCATCATAAGGCAATGATTTTTCGTTCAGTTTAACCGTTTCTTTGAAAAAGGATAACATCTTCGATCCGTAGATATTATCGTAAATTTTATTCGCTTCTTCACGATTTTGCAAAACTTCTTGCGCTTGAGAAAGTAACTGAGCATCCTCAGGTGCAGGCATACCATATTGTGCATATTGGTTCACCAATAAACCTTTCGTATATTCCATGACTTCATCTGGCTCAACTTTGATATCGTTGTTTTTGATGATTTTATTCTGAATCAATTGCCATTTTAAGCTTTTCGCATAATTTTCGAAATCAGCATCCAGTTCTTCACGCGTTACTTCTTTCTCGCTTGAAGCCATGATCCATCTTTTCAAAAAGTCTTCTGGTAAGTCAAAATTTGTTTTTTCAATCAATTTATCACTAATTGTTTGACTCAAAAGGCGATCCGAATCATTGGTGAACATGCGTTCTAAATCAGTTTTGATACGCTCTCTTAATTCTTCCTCAGTTTTTACAGCACCTTCACCAAACAATTTGTCAAACAGTGCTTGATCAACTGCAGCCGGAACCATTGTTTTGATCTCTGTAATCTTGAACTCAAAATCACCTTCCAAAGCTTCAGCTTCCTCTTTAGAAATGGCTAACATGGCAGCCATATCTTCTGCTCCTTTTGAAACTGATTTCGGATCTAATTTCAATGTTGTTCCAACTTTTTGACCGACGATCTCCTTTTTGACTTTATCATCAGCAATAAATTCCATTGAAATCGTTGAGGTATTCGTGATGTCCCCATCAATTTGTTTGAACTCACCAAGAACCATATCCTTCTCTCCAGCCTTTTCTGCTGGTACGATTGACCCATGGCGCTTAGCAAGGTTTTCAACTTCTTTATCAAGCATATCATCTGCGATGTCCACTTTTAAATAGTCGAATTTATTTTTCTTTGAAAGGTTGACTTCAAATTCTGGAGCTAGTCCGATTTCGTATGCGAATTCAAACTCTCCTGGATTATCAAAATCACCTTTAACTTCTTCATCTTCTTTAGGCATTGGATTGCCTAATATTTCCACCTTGTTTGTAGTGATGAAATTGTTGATGGATTCATTAACCACTTTGTTTAATTCTTCAGCCAAAACAGCTTTACCGTATTTGTTTTTAATCAAACCCATCGGTACTTTCCCTGGACGGAATCCTGGGATATTGGCTTGTTTACGATAATCCTTCAGTGTTTTATCAACCTTTTCCGAATAATCTTCAGGTACAATTTGCACGCGAATCACGGCATTTAGATCATCAATTTTTTCCTCAACAACATTCATGTTATATTCAATTTACGTTAAAACAAAAATGGTCCATCCGCCTGAGGCGGACGGACCATTTAGTGCGGGTGGAGGGACTCGAACCCACACACCTCTCGGCACTAGATCCTAAGTCTAGCGTGTCTACCAATTTCACCACACCCGCATTTTACAATTGTGTTACATTCTTCAAATCTTTTGAGAAGGCACATTTGTAAGTACTTTTTTTATCGATTCGCGCTTGAATCAACCGCCCGCTTGCGCTAGGCAGGGTGCAAAGATAATTAGATTTTTTCACCATGCAAAAAAAAATGTGAGAAATGAGAAAATTCAATATTTAGCCTATCAAAAAGGGCAAAAGAATTTGAACTTTCGGTGCATGAAATTGTTTCCATCTGTGTTCAATTCAAACGCATTCCTTATTTTTAACCGGATTATGCAACAAAAGAAAAATATTGCCCTTTTGGGTTCAACGGGTTCGATCGGTACACAGACTATAGAGGTTGTTGCCGCTTACCCTGATCAATTCGAAATCTCTGTATTGACAGCGAATCGGAATGCTGATTTATTAATCGAACAAGCAATTCAGGTGAAACCAAATGCAGTGGTTATTGCAGATGAATCTTTGTATCAAAAGGTGAATGACGTCCTATTTGAACATGATATTAAAGTATATGCAGGAGATAAGGCGTTAGAAGAGATCGTCCAGATGGAGGAAATTGATATTGTTCTTACCGCATTGGTTGGGTTTTCAGGACTAAAACCAACGATTGCTGCTATCCGTGCGGGTAAAAACATTGCGTTGGCGAACAAAGAAACGCTTGTTGTTGCAGGTTCGATTATCACAAAATTAGCGAAGGAAAAAGGAGTCAATATTTATCCAGTTGATTCGGAACATTCGGCAATTTTTCAATGCCTAGTGGGCGAATTTCACAATCCAATTGAAAAGATTTATTTAACGGCTTCTGGCGGTCCATTTCGTGGTAAAAAGCGCGATGAATTATTAAACACGACCAAAGAAGCTGCGCTCAAGCATCCGAATTGGGAGATGGGAGCCAAGATCACGATTGATTCAGCTTCGATGATGAATAAAGGGTTAGAGGTGATAGAAGCCAAATGGCTTTTTGCTTTAAACGATGATCAGATTGATGTCATCGTCCATCCCCAATCGATTGTCCATTCAATCGTACAATTTAAAGATGGATCCATGAAAGCGCAAATGGGTTTACCTGATATGAAATTGCCTATTCAATATGCACTCACTTATCCCGATCGTTTGCCAACTGATTTTCCACGATTCAATTTTATGGATTATCCAAGCTTGACATTTGAGGCACCAGACTTAGAAACGTTTACCAACCTCAAATTGGCTTATGATGCCATGAAAAGAGGAGGCACATTGCCATGTGTGTTAAATGCGGCCAATGAAGAAACAGTTGCAGCCTTTTTAAATGATAAAATTAAGTTCTTGGATATTGCAAGAGTCAATGAAATGGTAATGGCTGAGGCCGATTTTATTCAAAGTCCAGATTTGGAAAAACTGTATGAAACAGATCGATTAGCCCGTGAAATAGCGCGAAATCATATTACAAAAATTTAAGCAACACTTTGATTTATTAGCATTTAAGCTTATATTTGGTAGTTCGTCTATCGTTGTACTAGGTTATTCGGTAATCCTACACATTACCTACCGTTTGATCAAAGGGCGCTGGACGTAGCAACTAAAATGAAATCAACTATGAAAAAATGGCTACTTGCCATCCCTACTTTGTGTTTTACATTTTTAAGTCAGGCTCAACCAACCTGGAGTGAAGATGCAGCACAAATCATGTATGACAATTGTACGGAATGTCACAACCCTGAAGGCGTTGGTTCCGTTTCATTTATGGAATATAGCACCGCGTATGATTATCGCGCTCTAATTCAATCTTATGTAGAATTTAATATCATGCCACCTTGGACAGCAGATACCTCTTACCAACATTATTTTGATGAGCGTACATTAACAGAATACGAGCGAAATACGATTATTGAATGGGCAAGTAGTGGTGCGCCAGAAGGTGACCCAGAACTGGCTCCACCACCACCCGTATATACTGGTGAGCAACAATTAGCAGCTACGCCAGACTTGGTTTTAGAGATGCCAAACTATATGAGTAAGGCTACCGAGTCATTTGACGACTATGTTTGTATTTCTAGTCCAACAGGTTTAGCGACAGACCGAAGAGTAAAAGCAATCGAAATTATTCCGGGTAACCGATCTATTGTCCATCATTGTTTATTGTATATGGATGAAGATGGTTCTTATGCAACGGATACCATTGGTGGTGATTGTGGAGGACCGACAACGGAGCCGTTGATGGCTGGATATACGCCAGGAGCAAGTCCTACTATTTTCCCGTCTTCTGAAGACTTTTCTTCTGGAATGGTTTTACCTGCGGGATCTGATGTGGTTTTTGCTTTGCATTATCCACATGGTAGTTATGGTGAATGGGATCAAACGAGAGTACATTTCTATTTTTATCCAGAACCAATTGAAACGGAATTCCGTGAAATCTTGGCTGGACCATTCCTGCAGAACTGGGACTTTTCTTTACCTCCGGATGAATATACGGATGTTGAAGCAACTTATCCTGATGTACCATTTAACCTAACAGTGTTGAGTGCATTTCCGCACATGCACTTATTAGGTAAGTCAATTAAGACGTATGCCGTAACAGAAGCAATGGATACCGTGAAGTTTGTGAATATTCCAAATTGGGACTTTGATTGGCAAGATTTTTACTGGTTCAAATACATGCAACACCTGCCAAGTGGTAGTGATTTATTCGCCGAAGGCGTTTATGATAACACAGTAGGGAATCCGCATAATCCTTACGATCCTCCAATTGAAATTGGCCCTGGGTTTAATACAACCGATGAAATGTTCTTGGTGTATTTCCACGTTATGGAATATTGGGATGGTGACGAATTTGTCAATGTAGATAGTTTGAACAACCTGTACTTAGACCAATTGGGAATTGAAGAAGAAGAGTCTGGCGCAGAAATGGGCTTACGGGCATATCCAAATCCATTTGATAACTCAATTGCAATCGATTACAATTTGGTGAATTCGACTTATGTCAGTATATTCATCTACGATATGGCCGGGAAACTGGTTAAGAAATTGCAACAAGGAGACCAAGAAGCAGGCGCGCAGTCTGTCGTTTGGGATGGGTCGGGTGAGAATGGTTCGCCGGTTTCAAATGGTGTTTATCACTACTCGATGAGAGCAAACGGATCTGTTTATTCAGGCCATATTATTAAAAAGTAGTATACCAACAACCAACATATAACCTATGAAAGGATAGAGGCATTGGCGTTTTACGCTTTTGCCTCTTTTCTTTTTAAAGAGGCTCTTGTTTACAGGATTATCATTTCAGGTAGCCATTCACCAGCCTGACACGGATTTTTGGATTGCTTTTAGGGTATACGATTCGTTAGCCTGACGCAGGCAGGCTCTAATAACGATCGAATGGGTAATGCCAATAATTAACAACAACAAACCATTAAACCACAATATTTACGATCCTGCCTGGAACCACAATTACCTTCTTGGGAGCTTTTCCATCCAAATATTTAGCAGATTGCTCGTCTGATAATACGGCTGCTTCTACATCCTCTTTCGACATATTGGTTGGCAATGGTAATTTGAATCGCATCTTGCCATTAAACGAAACAGGATAGGCAAATTCTGCTTCAACCAGATAATCTGGATTAAAAGTTGGGAAAGTTGCTTTGGTAATGCTTTCTTTTTCTCCTATTTTCTCCCATAATTCTTCACAAATATGAGGTGCGTAGGACGAGATTAAAATAAGTAACTCACGCAATACAGCCCGATTATTACAATTCAGATCGGTCAATTCGTTCGTGGCAATCATAAAATTTGATACCGGTGTGTTGAAAGAATAACGGTCCAGGTCTTCTTGAATTTTCTTGATTGTTTTATGAAGTGTTTTTAGTGCTTTCTTGTCGGGTTCGGCATCAGTGACATTCAGATTATTATCCTTATCATGAAACAATCGCCAAAACTTACGTAAGAAGTTGTGAACGCCACTAATCCCTTTTGTGTCCCAAGGTTTTGCTTGTTCCAACGGACCGAGGAACATTTCATAACAACGCAAGGTGTCGGCTCCGTATTTTTCGACCAAAGCATCGGGTGTTTGAACGTTGTATTTTGATTTGGACATTTTCTCAACTTCATGTCCGCACAGATAGGATCCATCATCCTCTAAAATGAATGTTGCATTGGCGTATTCTGGCAACCAATTCTTGAACCCTTCTAAATCCAGTTGATCATTATCCACAAGATGAATATCTGCATGTAAACGGGCCGTTTGATATTCTTTTCTTTTATTAAAAGTGACAAATTTTCCAGACGCTTTATCACGATATACAAAACTGCTCCGTCCCAATATCATCCCTTGATTGATCATCTTTTTGAATGGCTCATTGAATCCAATGAATCCCATATCATACAAGAATTTTGTCCAAAAACGAGCGTATAACAAATGACCCGTTGCGTGTTCAGAACCTCCGATATATAAATCAACTTGATTCCAATAATCTGCCTTTTCACGCGAAACAAAAGCGGCTTCATTATGCGGATCCATATAGCGCAAGAAATACCAAGATGATCCTGCCCAACCTGGCATGGTATTGTATTCCATATGATCTCCTTCTGACACATTCCAATCTTCTTTTTTAGCGCGGGCTAAAGGTGGTTCGCCATCTTCTGTAGGCAAATACTTATCAACTTCAGGTAAGGTTACCGGTAATCGATCGTCTTCAATTAAATAAGGAATATCGTTTTTATAATAAACAGGGAATGGTTCGCCCCAATAACGTTGTCTGGAAAAAACAGCATCTCGTAAACGGTAATTCGTTTGGCCTTTACCAAACCCTTCCTTTTCGATTTCAAAAATCGCACGTTTAATCGCTTTTTTAGCCGGTAAATCGTTCAGGAAATCAGAATCAGTAATGACAGCGTCTTTTTCAGTATACGCCGCTTCTGAAAGATCAACATCCTTAAATATGTTTTTGATTTCGATACCAAAGTGATTTGCAAAATCATAATCGCGTTGATCGCCACATGGAACGGCCATGACAGCTCCTGTGCCATATCCTGCTAAAACATAATCGGCTATCCAAATCTCCACTTTATGACCTGTAAACGGATGAACCGCATAGGCACCTGTAAACGCTCCAGATATAGTTTTAACATCCGCCTGACGGTCACGCTCAGTTTTTAGACTGGTTTGTTGTTGATATTTTTCAACAGCTGCTTTGTACTTATCAGTTGTAATTTCGCTCACCAATTCGTGTTCTGGTGCTAATACCATAAAGGAAACACCAAAAATAGTATCCGGTCGCGTCGTGAAAACTTCGATGTCATGCCCTTCTTCAGTTTTGAAAGTAACCGCAGCTCCAACAGATTTTCCAATCCAATTGCGCTGTTGCTCTTTGATAGAATCAGTCCAATCTACCGTTTCCAAATCATTCAATAGTCTTTCGGCATAAGCGGTAATGCGCATACTCCATTGGCGCATTAATTTTTGCTCAACGGGATGCCCACCTCGTTCTGAAACTCCATCTTTGATTTCATCATTGGCTAAAACTGTTCCTAATGCAGGGCACCAGTTTACCCATGAGTCCGCTAAAAATGTCAGACGATAATTCATTAAAATCGCTTCTTGCTCCTTTTCAGAATAACCTTTCCAATCTTCTGCAGAAAATATTTCTGTTTGATCTGTGCAAGCATGTATACCAGCATTCCCTTCGGTTCCAAATTTCTCAACAAGACTTGCAATGGATTCTGCTTTGTGTGTTTCATCATTATACCAAGCGTTATACAGCTGCTTAAAAATCCATTGCGTCCATTTATAATAGGCCGGATCAGAAGTTCGCACTTCCCGATCCCAATCAAATGAGAATCCAATTTTATCCAATTGCTCACGATAACGCTTCAAATTCTTTTCAGTGGTAATTGCTGGATGCTGTCCTGTTTGAATTGCATACTGTTCTGCCGGCAACCCAAAAGAGTCATAACCCATTGGATGCAACACATTAAAGCCGTTCAATTTTTTATAACGAGCATAGATATCTGAAGCAATATAACCTAGCGGATGACCAACATGTAAACCTGCGCCAGATGGATAAGGAAACATAGAGAGTCCATAGTACTTTGGGTGGTCTGATTGATCCGCTGCGGCGTAAGATTTATTGGCTAACCAATATGCCTGCCATTTCGCTTCAATATCCTTAAAATTATACTCCATGCTTGCTTCGTTATTGTTGAAGCCGCAAATTTAATAAAATGCTGGTTTTGGATAGTGGAAATATGGACGGTAATCGAACTTATGTTAATTTTCAGGGTAGCCTTGCTCAATCCAACAACGCATCGTCTGGAGTTCGTCTTCCGTGAGCGAGTCAATACCAAAATCATTTGGGATCAAAGGCATTGTCATTTCAACGAAAACTTCATTTTGCCATGCGCCGCCATCAAGCGATGTTTCTATAGCTGAATAGCTATCAATCCATGCATCATGACATCCGGTACCTGGTCCTAACCCTGTTTTACATGAGGATTCAATAATAGGGCGTATGTCAACGGTATAAGAAACCTCCGTAAGACATCCGCCAACAGGACTTGTTTTATCTTTTAAACAAGAACTCAATGAGCAAGCCGAAAGGCAAAACACTAAAATGGCGAAGAGATGTCTGTACTGATTTTCCATGTCTTTAAAGAGAAAGCAATTTAAACAAAAAAACCCGAATGATATGCATCATTCGGGTTTCGTTTTTAAGTAAGAAATGAATTATTTGTTTGCAGCGTACCGCTTTGCAACTTCATCCCAGTTAATTACATTAAAAAATGCGTTGATATAATCGGGACGTCTGTTTTGATACTTTAAGTAGTATGCGTGTTCCCATACATCTAACCCTAAAACGGGCGTTCCACCGCATCCAATTCCATTCATTAATGGATTGTCTTGGTTTGGAGTTGAACAAACTTCAACTTTTCCACCAGGGTTCACGCACAACCATGCCCAACCTGATCCAAATCTTGTTGCTGCAGCATTTGCAAAAGCTGTTTTAAAAGATTCAAAATCACCGTAAGCAGCATTGATAGCATCAGCCAGTTCTCCAGATGGTGTTCCTCCTCCATTCGGAGACATTACTTCCCAAAACAAGCAGTGATTGTAATATCCACCACCGTTATTACGGACAGCTGGGTTGTCTGCACAATTTGCTAGAATATTTTCGATTGATTTCCCAGCAAGATCAGTGCCTTCAATAGCTGCGTTTAATTTAGTGGTATAGCCGTTATGGTGTTTTCCATGATGGATTTCCATCGTTTGCTTATCGATATTTGGCTCTAAAGCGTCGTGCGCATATGGTAATGCAGGTAATTCAAATGCCATGTGTGTGTTTTTTAGGTTTATAAAAAATTAGCTGTATCAAATTTAACAAGAATGTCTGATTAATGTTCAAGAGGATCAAAAATTCCCCAGATTTTCTAAATTTGGCAAAAAATTGAACCGATGAAAAAATATGCATTAGTATTGATGATGGGTGGAGCCTTAGTTTTATCATCATGTGGTGGTGAAGAAACAACTACGCCTGAACCTTCAACTGAGAATGAGGGTGGAAATAACTTATTAAACAATTTGCTTGAAGAAGGTATGGAACAAGCGGTAGAAGAAATGAATGATCAATTGGCTGATACATCTTCTGCTTTGAATGGTGCACTTGAGGGTGCAATGGACACCATCAAACAGGTTCTTGAAGAAAATCAAGACGCTATTGAGTCAGGAATTGAAAAAGGTATACAAGACGTATTGAAATAAGACCTTTTTAATCAGAAATTTAAGCGTTCTCTGCTCCGGTAGAGAACGTTTTTTTATGTCCATTTTTTTAGTTAAACTAACCAATTGAGGTTGATAAGTTCCGTAACGACTCCAGCATCTTGCGCTATATTGCGCTACCTTGGTATGTTTAAGAGGAACTAATATGTTAACCCGTGAGGAGTCAGTCAAAAATAGCGTCTAATCAATTTTGGTCATGAATCGGTTTAAGAAGGTGTGGAAAATATTCAAACGTATAGCCTTTTGGACGTTCTTTACGGGGTTGTTTTTAATCACCTTGACTGCGGTAATTCTGCATATTTATGAGGATGATATCAAGGCCTATGCGATAGCTGCATTAAATGATCAGTTGACTACGGATGTTGAGGTTGAAAACATTGAAGTTTCTATTCTGCACGATTTTCCGAATGTTTCGTTGCAATTTGAAAAAGTCTTAATTAAAGATGCTTACAAAGAAACGGAGAGCAATGACACGTTACTTTTTGCAGCGGACATGTTCTTTCATTTTAATGTTTTAGATCTCTTTTCTGGTGATTATGAAGTGAAACATGCCAGTATGGAAGGCGGACAATTGAACCTGATAACAACGGCAGATGGGGATTATAATTATGACATTGTAACCCCTTCTGACAGCACCAATCAGTCTGATCAAGATTTTCGGTTCTCAATGGAACGATTAAAACTAGAGGACTTTAATTTTCATTGGGTTAATCGCCCCACTGGTCAGGATTATGAATTAGATTTTCAAGATGCTTTACTAAAGGGAGATTTTTCGGCTGTCACTTATGATGTGGAAGCAACAGGTAATTTTTGGGTTGATCGGGTTAAAAGTAATTCACTAACGCTTTTTTCAAAAAAAAATGGCACAATGGATTTAGCCATGCATATTGATACCGATCAAAAAAGCTATGCGTTCAATAAAGGAGATTTGAGTGTTGAGGACATGAACTTTAATATCTCAGGATTTTTAGATTCTGCACAAATTGATCTTAAAATTGTAGGGAATAATATTCAGGTTGAACAGGTCATTAACAGTTTTATGAACGATCCCGAAAATGAAAAAGAGTATATCGGAGATGGTCGTGTGAATTTTAATAGTGCTATTGCTGGATCCATGGAGCGAACTGAAATGCCATCGATTACCGCTGATTTTTCGATTCTCGATGGGCAATTAACCGAACCCGATCAGCAATTGACGTTAAGTAACATTAATATAAAAGGAAGCTATAAAAACAAATTTGAAAAACGAAAAGAGCAGCTGGACTTACCTTTGTTTGATTTTAAGCTACTAAATAGTCATTTTTCCGGGGAAGGGTCAATCGCAGATTTTGACCAACCTGAATTTGTAACGAAAGCAAAAGGAGAACTAGATTTAGGTGCCTTTAACCGCTTCTTCGGATTTAAAGGAGTTGCGTCTTTAGGAGGGCGATTAAAGCTGGATCTATCCACGATCATTCGCTTTTTTGACCCAGAATACCGAAAGGATGAATTTCAAGTCTACGCCTCAAATGGCACGTTATTATTCGATCAGGTTAATTACCGTGGTGTGGATAGTCACATAGATTTTAGAGAGATTTCAGGGGAGTTAATTATACATGGAAAAGATGCAGCGGCTAATAACTTGATAGTGAAAACTTCTCGTTCGGATGTTTTAGTAAATGGAGCAATGAAAAATCTGGTTTCTTATATTGATGGAACAGGTAGTTTAGGAATGATTGCTTCAATTCAAGCAAAATCAATTGATATTAATGAATTTTTAAATCCGTCAGATCAACTCGCAACTGAACGCCCTGAAATGTTTGTTTTGCCTGCAAATCTTAACCTGAATATTGACCTTTCTGCAGATGAAATTTTATGGGAAAACCATATCTTTACAAAGGTGCACAGCCAGGTACTCATGACCAATCGTATAGTAACGGCAAAGCAACTTGCTTTTCAATCTTTACAGGGCGCTGTCAGCGGACAATTGGTGTTGGAAAATCGTCTAAATGAGGGTAATATCGTTCGGGGAAATGTTCGTTTTAGAGATATTAATATCAAAACACTCTTTAAAGAATGGGAAGATTTCCAACAAAAGAGTATAACCTCAAAACACCTCTCTGGACAAGTCGGCGGAAATGCAGAATTTGTATTGCTCTATAACCCATACTTTTCAATGGTCGAAGAAAAACTCTTTGCTGTTTCTGAAATCACTATCAAAGATGGAGAATTAACAGAACTAGAAACCATGAAAGCGATAACTGACTATATGCGCTCAAACAAAGCTCTTAAGGTCATGCTGAATAAGCATATTGATCAGTTCGAAGATAAATTGATGCATCTGCAGTTCAAGACGTTAACAAATAAAATTGAAGTAAAAGACCGTCGTATTTCAATACCGAAAATGACCATTAAAAGCAATGCAATGGATGTGGATTTCTTTGGTTGGCATGACTTTGACAATAATATTGAATATCACTTCAGTTTCCGATTTAGGCAATTAAAATCAAAACCGGAGTATACTGAATTTGGTCGTATAGAAGACGATGGTCTTGGCTTGGTTATTTACCTGACAATGTCCGGAAATATTGATGATCCCGAATTTAGCCTAGATAAGGATGAGCGTAAAAATGACATGAAAGAAACCATTAACTTAGAGAAAGAAACCGTAAAATCTATTCTCAAAACCGATTTTGGTTTATTCAAAAAAGACAGCACTGTTCAAAAAGTGGCAGTTGATAATAAAAAAGAAGTTGAATTCATCTATTATGAATCAGACATTGAGGCGCCAGCTCAGGATTCAATAGCTATTAAGAAAAAGCAAAAAGGTCGATTGGGTAAATTGATTGAAGGCGTTAAGGAAGACGCTGAAAAGGAAAAGCAGAAAGCGACCATCGATATAGATACTGATCTATAGAATAAAGTTAAATTTAAGACGTTTACCAAAGGCGATTATGGCTCGAATGAATCTTTACCATAGAAAACAACGCTGGAAACTAGCTTTATTAGGTGCTGCGCTTTTGATGTTTTTTGCATCGATTTGGTTTTCATATCAGATTGTCAATAAGGTTCAGGAAAAAGAACTGGATCGCGTTCAACAATGGGCGGATGCCGTCAAACGAAAGTCTGAGTTGGTGAATCTGACCAATCGTACATTTAACGAGCTTTCTGCTACATTAACCAAATTACAGGAAAGAGATCGTCAGAAAGTCCAAATGTGGTCATTGGCCATGAATGAGGTCAATAAGCCGTTAGATGATTATTCTTTTGTCATGCGCATTATTACCGAGAATAATGGCATCCCAATGATCCTGACGGATCAAACGGAGAATATTGTCAAGGATTATAACCTCGAAGCACTAGATGTCCGCATTAAAGGAGAAATTGAACTTACTCATGGAAACGCCAAACAGACATTAAAAGATTCACTTTTTAATTTGGCGAAAGCGGATAGTCTAGCGCATTACTTGTCATTTTGGAGAGAAAATCGTCAGCCGATTGAAATAGACCTATATGAAGGGGCGAAGCAGAAGGTCTTTTATTTTGATTCAATTTATTATCAAAGTCAAAAACTGATCGAATTACAAAAGAGCCGTGACTCATTGACACAAGCTTTTACAAATGAGTTAATTCAGAATGACAACCTGGTGCCTGTCATGTTTATAGACAAGTCGTCGGGAGAGGTTATTGCAACGAATATAAGTGAATATGACTCAACAAATACGGATGAAATTATTGCAAGTTTAGCGGCAAAAAATGATCCGATAGCGGTGCGTCTCGGCGCTGAAAACGAAGGGATCATATATTTTGAGTATTCACCAGAGGTTACCCAAATGAAGTATTTCCCCTTTGTGCAATTCTTTATTATAGGGTTATTTGTCTTGATTGCTTATCTGGTTTTTAGCACTTTTCGAAAGGCGGAGCAAGATCAGGTTTGGGTCGGGATGGCCAAAGAAACGGCGCATCAATTGGGCACCCCTATTTCTTCATTAATGGCCTGGAACCAGCTGCTTGAAGCCAAAGGAATTGAAAAGGATATCACGGATGAAATCAATAAAGATATCGAACGGTTGAATACAGTAACGAATCGTTTTTCCAAAATTGGTTCTGAAGCGATCTTAAATGAAGAAGATATTACCGATATACTAGATGGCGTGGTCCAATATCTAAGAAAACGCATCTCAAGTAAAATCAGTCTTAATTATACAGCTGAAGGGGATGAACTGATTACTGCGATGGTCAATCGCTCCTTGATAGAATGGGTGATTGAGAATATTACCAAGAATGCAGTGGATGCGATGGATGGATCAGGACGTATTGACATAGTTGTCCGACAAGTAGAGGATCAGGTCCAAATTGATATCGCTGACGATGGCAAAGGAATAGCTGCTAACAAATTAAAAGCCGTTTTTCAACCAGGTTATACGACTAAAACCAGAGGTTGGGGGTTGGGGCTATCGCTTGTTAAACGAATCGTTGAAGACTTTCACAAAGGGAAAGTCTATGTGCTTCGTTCTGAAGTCGGGAAAGGAACAACGTTCCGAATCACCCTTAAAGTCTAACTATTTTTCTCTTGACATAATTCAACTAATACACCGTTAGTTGATTTGGGGTGCAAAAAGGCTATACGTTTATTGTCTGCGCCGTCTTTTGGCGTTTGATGGATCAATTGATAACCTTCTCCCGATAGTCGCTCTATTTCTGCGTCTATGTCCTTCACTTCAAAAGCGAGATGATGAATTCCTTCACCTCTTTTTTCAATGAATTTAGCAATAGCACTGTCAGGATTAGTAGCCTCAAGTAATTCTATTTTTGATTCTCCAGTCTGAAAAAACGAAGTTTTAACGCCTTCCGATTCAACAGATTCAACCTTATAATGAGGCCTATTAAAAAGGGTACCAAACAATTTGTTCGCACTTTCTAAATCCTTCACCGCGATACCGATATGTTCTAATTTCATCATTTTAGTATTGGTAGAAACAAAAAATCCGTCCCCAGTGATTTGGAAACGGATTTTAAAATCTTAGTTAAAAATTTATGTCTTAATGAACTTTTCGTTCTTATTATCATAATTGATGTAGTATGCTCCCTTCTTGAGGTTTGAGCAATCGACTTCAGAGCCTACGCCTTTCTTGACGATATTGCCATATGCATCGTAAATCTCATACTTGGTTTCAATAAGTGTGCTCCCCGATGTAAATTTAATTGAATTACGCACTTTCTTAGGAGATAATTCAGGCTCTTGAATAGCAGCGTTGGTAAATGTCACGGCTTCCGAAGGACGTTTTTTTCCCGTATGGTCCGTTTGGACAACACGTACTTTATTTTCGCCCGAGTGTGGAGCAATGTTAAAAGAATATTCATTGGTTGTTGCATCCCCCGTTCCGTCTACTTCGCCAATCACAACCCACTTATTCCATCTAAATTGCTCAACAACATATGGCAATTTACCAGACTCGCTTGTTGTTGCCCATGTTAGTGAACCCTCAGGAGTACAACTTATTTTTTGAATTTCAAATGTACTCTTTGGCAATAAAACTTCTGGATTAAGAACTTTAGGCTTACACCCAAGTCCGTGCTCAAGCACAACAAATACCGGATCACCAATCTTTAGTCCGAATGTTGTGAAATCAATTTCAAAAGCACTAGATTGCACCCCGTCAACAATAGGGTCACCATTTACGGTTGCTTTCGTCACACAGAAACCAAAACCGTCTTCATCTTCAGGATTGGACACAAAAAGGTTTTTCCCCTCGTAGTGACCTTCCAATGATAAATCGGCATGAGCAACATACGTGCTTCCAAGGAAAGCAAGTAGAAACAAGATGTTATATCTTATGTGCATAAGTAGTTAATCGGTACTCAATTTACCTAAATTCTATGCAATAATAAAGCATACTTTAGTAATAAACAAGACATCCCTTCTATTTTTTTGTTCCTCTTTATACGTGACAGCATTGAATTTAAGAACCGAAATGAGAAACTTTATAAAAATTCGTATATATTTGAAAGAAGAACAGCGATTAGAGTTATAATCAACAACATGAGGAAGATCAAATTATTAAGTTTTGTTTTGACCACGGCACTTCTATGGTCTTGCGGCGGTGCTGCAGATCAAGAAGAGGGATCTGATTCAGCAGATGAGGAAACGTTGTACGGTGGAGTTTTCAGAATGTCAATTGGAAGCTACAATAAGAATGTAAAAGTGCGTGAGGTCAAAAAACTGGAAGAAGGGCAAATCTATTGTCAAATCTTTGATGGTTTAGTACGTTATAATGCAGCTACGCTTGAGATCGAACCTTCTTTGGCAACTGAATGGCAGATTTCTGAAGATGGAAAAACGTATACCTTCACCTTAAGAGAGGGTGTTTTCTTTCATGATAATGATTGCTTTGAAGGGGGTAAAGGGAGAGAGTTGACGCCAGAAGATGTTGTTTATTCTTTTGAACAAATCTACGATCCAAATCCGGACAATTCAGCTTACACTATTTTTCAAAACGCGATCATGGGAGGGGATGCTTTCCATGATGAGCAAGCAGATTCTATTCAAGGCATTTCAATCGATGGTAGAAATATCATATTTGAATTAAATCGACCAGGGTTAGCATTTATTCAAAAAATGGCGAGTGTTTATGGTTCAATCATTCCACGTGAGTCAATGGACGTGGCGGATTATATCCCTGTTGGTACCGGACCGTTTGCATACGACAAAAAGAACTCAACATCAGAAATCGTAAAGCTTTATCGCAATAACAACTATTACGAAACTGACGTAAAAGGAAATCAATTACCTTTCTTAGACAGCGCTGTTTTTGTGTATTTCGAAAATGCCGATGATCAAATGGAAGAGTTCTGGAATTCTAGTCTTTCTTATATCAGAAAAGTACCGGTACAAAAAATATCGGAGGTGATGGAAGAGCGAATTGGAGAATTTGAAAGTAAGCCACCGAAATACGTTTTAGGAAGTGAGCCTGAATTGACGACAACCTACCTTGAATTAAATATGAATACGCCGGTGTTCAGAAAAAAGAAGGTCAGACAAGCATTGAATTATGCGGTGAATCGGAAAAAGATATTTGAGAAAATCCTAAAAAATCAAGCATACGAAATTGGTAAATTCGGTGTAGTTCCGCCATTACCTGCCGTTTTTAATAATTATGATTTTGAAGGAGTAGAGGACACGGCTTACGTGTACAATCCGCAATTAGCAAAACAACTGCTGGCTGAGGCAGGCTATCCGAATGGTAAAAACTTTCCGTCAATTCAAATGCAATTTAAGATGGGAAGTACTGATTATTTAGTAGCATCTGAAATTCAAAATCAATTGCGCAGTGTAATAGGGATCAATTTAGAAATTGAAGCTGTTGAGTTTAATCAAATGTTAGAAAACAAGGCCTACGGTCGTTCAGACATTTTCCGCACAAACTGGATTGGTGATTATCCACTAGCTGAAACATTCTTGTCAAATGCGTATGGTAAAATAGTTCCAAAGAGTATGGATGAACCATCTTATCGAAACTCTGCTCGATATAATAATCCGAAATTCGATGAGATTCTTGAGGCGGCAATGGTAGCTAAAAATGTAGACTCTGCCAATGTACTGTATAGCCAAGCGGAGAAAATCCTGATGGATGATGCACCTTTTATTGTATTGTGGTATGGTGAAGATTTATGGTTAAAACAAGCGCATGTAAATGCTTTTGAAACCAATAGTATTGGTTACCTTGATCTAACGGCTACTTTCTTTAAAGCATCGGTCGAGGAGAAAGAAGAGCTAGAAAACTAGTTCGCTATCGCATAATGGCCGGAGTTTATTTACACATTCCTTATTGTAAGGTCAAATGTCATTATTGTGACTTTCACTTTTCTGTTCAAACAGACTCAAAAGGTCGTATGGTTGATTCACTTGTTCAAGAAATTGAGCAGCAAAAGGCATTTTTTTCATTAGATACAATAGTTAACACGATCTATTTTGGTGGAGGAACGCCTAGTATCATCACACCTGAAGAATTGAATTTACTGATTAAACAGGTTTATAAAAATTTCGCAGTAAGTAATAAAGTTGAAATTACCGTTGAATGTAACCCAGATGATTTAAATGAGGTTAAATTAAGGGCGTATCGGGATATTGGTATTAACAGACTGAGTATAGGTGTGCAATCTTTTAACGATGCATCACTGAAAGAAATGAATCGAGCGCACACATCTGAGGAGGCTATTAGGTCGATCAGGATGGCGCAAGAAATCGGTTTTGATAATATCACCATCGATTTGATTTATGGCGTCCCTAACCAGACAATTGCGGATTGGGAAAAAGAGTTGGATCAAATGAATCAATTGAATATTCCGCATTTATCCGCCTACTGCTTAACCATCGAACCAAATACCGTTTTTGGACATCGAAAACAAAAGGGAGATTTGGCTTTACCCACAGATCGAGAATACCTGAGCTTTTTTAATCTGCTAAGAAAGAAAACGGCCGAAGCTAACATGGAGCATTATGAGATATCCAATTTTGCGAAATCGGGCTACGTGTCACAGCACAATTCTGCCTATTGGAGAGGAAAACCGTATTTAGGAATCGGTCCTTCTGCCCACAGTTTTGACGGCAAAAATCGTAGTTGGAATATCGCTAATAATTTTAAGTACATGGCAGCGATCGAGAAAAATGAATCTTGTCGTGAGTTAGAAGTTTTGAAAACTGTGGATCGGTTTAATGATTATTTAATCACACGATTGCGGACAAAATGGGGTATAGATCGAGCAGAATTGAATCAAATCTCAGCGAATTATTACGCAGATATTACGCCTACTTTAAATCAATTACTTAAAGATGAAAAGCTCATGGAGGAGGATGGAATAATTAATCTAACACCAAAAGGGCTGTTCATTTCAGACGCTATTCTTGAGGATTTATTTTGTCTAGAAGAATCGGATTGAGTAGAGGATCCGAATTGAATTCTATCAAGAAAATGACTTCGTTCCCGCTAATTGGTATTAATCATCTATTTTTGTTCCCAAAACGAATGCATGGCTGAATCACTTTTATTTGGAGAAGGAACGCGAGAAGATCAATACAAAGTCTTGATTCCGCAAATTAAAGCCTTGATAGATGGTGAGCCTGATTTAGTTGCTAATCTTGCAAATAGTGCAGCAGCATTGCGCCAAACATTTGATTTTTTTTGGGTTGGATTTTACCTCGTTAAAAATGATGAGCTCGTATTAGGCCCATTTCAGGGTGATATTGCTTGTACGCGAATTCAGAGAGGAAAGGGCGTCTGCGGTAGTTCTTGGGATCAAAAACAAACCTTGCTTGTGCCTGATGTGGATTTGTTCGAAGGGCATATTGCTTGTAGTGCGCTTTCGCAATCAGAAATAGTTGTGCCAATTGTGAAAGCAAGTACAGTGGTTGCTGTGTTGGATATAGATAGTGCTGTCAAGAATGACTTTAGCCAGACCGATCAACAATATTTAGAAGAATTGGCGTTAATACTCTCAGAGCTTTTTTAGTGATAAGAATAATTCAAATATGGGGTCTACTGCTGTTCAGTTTGATATTGACGCAATGTGCACAAATTAATCCTTTGCAAGGTGGTCCTAGAGATACCTTTGCACCGCAAATTGACACCATTCTGTCGTATCCAAAGAATGGGACGACAAATTTTCAAGACAACTTTATTGAATTGAAGTTTAAAGAATTTATATCACTAAATAATCCTTCTGAAAATATCATTATCACCCCACAACAAAAAATAGCACCAGAGGTTGAGGTCAAAAACAAAAAACTAAAATTGACTTTTCAAGAACCACTTGAACCAAATACGACCTACACCATTAATTTTAATCGCGCCGTGAGTGATATAACGGAAAAAAACGACTCCATTTTTCAAGTGGTTTTTTCAACGGGAGCTTTTATCGACTCCAATCAATTAGCTGGCGAAGTCAAGGTAAGTCGAACCAATCGAGCGGCAGCAAATTACATGATCGGGCTTTATCCAAAAGTAGACACCATTCAATTTGATTCGATTCCATACCTATCAAAGCCATATTATATGGCTCAAACGAATGACCAAGGTCAATTCAATATGAAATATTTAAAAGCAGGGTCCTATTATATCTTCGCTATGGATGATCAAAACAGGAATCTGAAATTAAATGATGGCGAATCGGTTGCCTTTATGCAAAACACGATTGAAGTGGGGTTAGTGGATGATCAGATTGAAATGAAAGCGTTTTTACCGGATGCTGGACAATTAAAAATGCGTTCAACAACTTATACGTATCCTGGTAAAATCACTATTGCTTTTACAGGTGCACCATCCAGCTATAGTATTCGAGATTTAGAAGGTAAAATCAATTTAGAAAAGGATTTGTCTTCACAACCAGACTCGTTGATTTATTGGCTGGCAGAAAACCCAAGACCTAAAATGCAGTTCTTAATCAACTTGCCAGGTGGATCTGATACGATTAAACCGCTTTACAAAAATCTACCTGAAGCAGGTAAGCCTGTTCTTCTAAAAATGGAAAATAACTTGAAACAAACGAGTCTTTTACCAAAAGACACCTTGAAGATTACTTTTTCAGAACCATTAAAAAAATGGGACATGAACTCAATTGCTTTTCTCGACAAAGACTCTACTGAACTCCCAAAATCCGAACCGATACAAATTGGTTTAAGAACACTGGCATTTCTGAATATGGATAAAGCAATGAGACATTTGAAGATTGATTCAGGGGCTGTTCAATCTTTCTATGCGCACACCATTGAAGAACCCTACTGGGCAAGTTTTGAGCAATTGGATACAACTTATTTTGGCACCTTGTTTTTAAACATGGACTCGACCGTGTATGCCGGCGCCGTTGTGGAATTATTGAATAAGGAAAATGAAGTAGTAGCTAAACAAAGGGTAAAAAATAGACTTGTTTTTGTAGATCTCACTCCAGGGGACTATCAACTAAGATTGATCGTAGATTTAAATGGTGATGGTGAATGGACAACAGGATCAATAAAAGAAAGTAGACAGCCAGAACAAATTATCTATAACAAAGAATTGATTAATATTAAGTCGAAATGGGAGAAAGAGGTGGACTGGATAATTCAAAATGAATAAAATGGGTTGGTTTAAAAACTTTCTAAAAGATAATTTCTACATCCTCAAAGTTCGGGATCGCTTTAATGCGCAAACTCAAATTGGTCAACGCCAACTTTTTGTTAAATATCTGCGCTGGAAAAGTAAAGGAGAATTGCCGCCGTTGAGCGAATCCGGTTTTCGCGTTTTTTCTCAATACGAAGAAGATGGTCTGTTATTATACATTTTCTCAGCTATTGGTATGAAAAACAAAACCTTTGTTGAGATTGGCTCTGATGATGGTATCAACAGTAATTGCGCAAACTTGGCCTTTAACTTTGGTTATCATGGATTATTTTTGGATGGTAACGAAAAGAGCATTAAAAGGGGTCGAAAATTCTACTCAAAATATCCTCACCCTTGGATGTATGCACCAAAGTTCAAATGTGCTAAGGTAACTGCCGAGAATATTAATGATTTGGTCGCAGAAGCCGGACTTTCTGGAGAGATAGATCTATTATCGATCGATATTGATGGTAATGATTATTGGGTTTGGAAAGCCTTAGAAACAGTTCAACCTAATGTGGTCATTATAGAAACACATGTCGAATTTGGAATGAGAGACATTGTTGTTCCTTATGACCCTAATTATAGTTTTCCAGGAAAACACCCTGTTTATCACGGTGCATCACCAAAGGCAATGGTTAAGCTCGGTAAAGAAAAAGGGTATCGATTAGTTGGTGCTAATCAACTTGGTTTCAACTTTATTTTTGTAAAAAATGGGTTAGGCGAGGAGCATATGCCAGAAGTTTCTATTGAATCTGTATTACAACATCCATCCGTTGAAGAATCATGGAAACGTTTTGAACCTATCAAAGATTGGGAATTCATTAGTGGAGACGAAGCCAAGAACTAATCCTGTTCTTACCCTATAAAGCCTAATAATTTTAATCAGTTCCGATTGAAAACAAGGCGATTTAACTGCGGAAAAAAAAGCCCAATTGTTAATAAGATTCCCCCGCATTAGTCATTGCAAAATGTAACTTTGCAAAAAAAAGAACACATGAACGTATTGGTATTGGGGTCCGGTGGAAGAGAGCATGCATTTGCTTGGAAAATTGCTCAAAGTTCGCAAATTGACAAATTGTTTATAGCCCCTGGTAATGCAGGGACAGCTCAGGAAGGAACCAATGTAGATATAGCGGTTGATGATTTTGATGCCATTAAAGCATTCTGCCTGCAGGAAAAAATCGAATTTGTTTTTGTTGGACCGGAATTACCTTTGGTAAATGGAGTTCATGACTTTTTCTTGGCCGACGATGAGATCAAGCATATTGCGATTATCGGTCCTAATAAAGAAGCTGCACAATTGGAAGGAAGTAAAGATTTCTCAAAAAAGTTCATGCAGAAATACAATATCCCTACAGCAAAATACCAAACGTTTACAAAAGATACGCTAGAGAATGGTTATGCTTTCTTAGAAAAGCTAAAACCGCCTTATGTATTAAAAGCTGATGGTCTAGCTGCCGGTAAAGGAGTCTTGATCTTAAATAAACTCGACGAAGCGAAGAAAGAACTAAAGAGTATGCTTACCGATGCGAAGTTTGGAGATGCTTCTTCACGTGTGGTGATTGAAGAGTTTTTAGATGGTATAGAGCTTTCTGTCTTTGTGGTAACCGATGGTCAATCGTATAAAAAGTTACCCGAGGCAAAGGATTATAAAAGAATTGGTGAGGGAGATACAGGGCTGAATACAGGTGGTATGGGAGCGGTTTCTCCAGTTCCATTTGCCGATCAAGGCTTTATGGATAAGATAGAGAATCAGATTATCATTCCAACCGTCAAAGGACTTCGTAAAGAAGGGATAGACTATCAAGGGTTCATCTTTTTTGGCCTCATCAACGTGAAGAATGATCCTTATGTGATTGAATATAATTGCCGAATGGGTGACCCGGAAACGGAAGTGGTTATTCCGCGCTTAAAGTCGGATATCTTAGAATTATTTGAAGGTGTTGCAACGCGTACTTTATCTGAACGCGATGTTGAGTTTGATGACCGAACAGCAGCAACGGTGATGATGGTTTCTGGCGGATACCCTGGAGCTTACGAGAAAGAAAAAATGATCAATGGGCTAAATAATGCCCATGACGCAGTTGTTTTTCATGCCGGCACTAAAAAAGACGGACCCAAAGTATTGACTGCTGGCGGTCGTGTTTTGAGTGTAACGGCATACGGAAAGAATATGGAAAAGGCACTTGAAAGAGCCTATGAGAACGTAAAAAAGATTGATTTTGAAAAAGCTTATTCGAGAAGTGATATTGGCTTTGACCTCAAAGAGGTAAAGAAGAAATAATAAAATCAATGAAGCGGAGTTTTTCATTTTACGATCTAAGAAAAATCCCTATATTCGTTAGACAGATAAGATTACATGAATCCTGATCCCGATTCGATTATCAACATATGGAGTATTTGGTTAGTAATTGGTACAACCTTGCTTTGTTCTGCCTTTTTTTCGGGAATGGAGATCGCCTTCGTATCTGCTAATCGCTTAAAAATAGAACTCGATAAAAATCGAGGTTCAACGCCTGGAAGAATTCTTTCATTTTTTGTTCAGAACAGTTCGCGTTTTATCAGTGCAATGCTTTTGGGGAATAATATTGCTTTAGTGGTTTATGGTATCTATATGGCCATGTGGATGGAACCATGGCTTGTCGGATTTATTGGTGAAAATGACGGAGTTATTCTTTTGATCCAAACCATTATTTCTACCTTAATCGTTTTATTAACAGCTGAGTTTTTACCAAAAGCTATTTTTAGAATTAATCCGAACGGGATTTTGACCGTTGCAGCAATTCCACTCATGATTGTCTATTCATTGTTCTATGTGCCGGTGATGATTATCATGTTTCTTTCAAATGTTGTTTTACGCTTGATGAAGGCAGATTTCGAAGATTCGCAGCAAGCCTTTACAAAAGTGGATTTAGATCATTACGTGCGTGATTTGAGTGATCGAATTGAAGAGGATGCGCACATGGAAAACGAAATCCAAATCCTAAATAATGCACTCAAGTTCTCTAATGTCAAAGCAAGGGATTGTATGATACCACGGACGGAAATTGTTGCGTGTAATATTGAGGGTGATATCAATGACTTAAAGGAGAAGTTTATTTCTACTGGTCTATCCAAAATTTTGATTTATCGCGATTCAATTGATAATATCATTGGATATGTGCACGCCTACGAACTGTTTAATAAGCCTGAACAGATAAAGAATGTCATGTTGCCAATTGGAGTCGTTCCGGAGGCAATTTATGCAAAAGAGTTACTTGAACAATTTTCCAAAACAAACCGCAATATAGTAGTCGTGGTGGATGAATTTGGCGGAACAGCAGGTATTATAACGGTAGAAGATATCATCGAGGAAATTTTTGGCGAAATTGAAGATGAACACGATCAGGAGTCAGTTACAGAAGAAGAACTAGAGGACGGGGCTTTTTTATTCTCTGGCCGAACAGAAATCGACTATATCAACCAAGAATACAATTTACGAATTGAAGAGAGTGAAGAGTACGAGACACTTGCTGGTTTTGTGATATATAACCTGGAAGAAATTCCAGCATTGAACGAATCTTTCGAAACAGATGTTTATCGCTTTACCGTCGTTGAGGTGGCTGATTCGCGAATTGAAAAGATACGAATTGAGCCGGTTGAATAAACCTTGATTTTTCCGTTTTTCCAAACCTTATATTTCAATCATTTATGAAACATAAATTACGTTTAGGCCTTTTAACGTTTATTATGAACTTGGCATAGTTGCGCTCAAGACGCAAATTTCGTACATTTGCGCTAATTAAATTAAACAGCATAGACATGTTCAAAGGAGGAAACGGAAAAGAAGATGTGGTGAATTCACCCGATAAATTAAACCGATTGGTTGAAGGAACAAGCATCACTGGCGATATTAAAGCTGATAGTAACTTCCGCATAGATGGAAAATTAAAAGGTTCACTGGATACCCTAGGTAAATTGGTGATCGGTCCAACTGGACGTATTGAAGGAGAGGTTAAATGTGCTAATGCTGATATCGAAGGTGAGTTTATCGGAAATATTATTGTGGATGGCTTATTGAATATTAAATCGACTGCAAAGATCGAAGGGACGGTTACCACCAACCAAATCGGAATGGAAGTAGGTTGTTCTTTCAGTGGCTCTTGTAATTATATTGCAAAAGAAGATGCCCCTCTAATTGCAGAAGCAACACGCCAACTCACAGAGGAAGACTCTGAGGTTGTTTATTAATCAGTTGTGAAAAACCCTTACATTAAATTTTCGTCCATGGCTATTCAGATGGCTGTGGTAATTGGAGCAGGCGCTTGGGGCGGAACAGAATTAGACGCGCGTCAAGGAAATGAAACGCCAGTCTGGACAATTGTTCTCACCTTGCTTGGTGTGGCTGCATCGCTCTATCTTTTTATCAAGGAAGCTAATCAAATGTCGAAAGATGATTAAAGGAGTCAAAGGACTTTATTTGCGGTTTACACTTTTTGTTTTTTTGCTGCTTGCTATTCATAGCTTATTGCTCGGAAAATCTTTCCCACAAATTTATACCGAAGCAAAACCTTGGTTGATTTATCTCTTTCTTGTGCCACTTGAATATTTGGGTATTTTACTGATTACTTGGCGATTCAAAAAACAGAAAACGAGCGCTATGAATAACTTTATGCTCTTGATGTTGGCAAAAATATTGGGCGCCATCTTTTTTCTTTCGCCTTGGATCTTTGAAAGGGATCAATTTACAAGGCCTTTTATCTACCAGTTTTTCACGGTTTTCTTACTCTTATTAATCGCTGAAGTGACTTTTATTGTTCGACTTCTACAGTATGGGGAGGAAAAAAACGAAAATTTCGAATAAAAGTATATACCGTTTTCTTTTTTAATAATACCTTTGTCGAAAAAATTTTAAGGACAGGTCTGTTTGAATCATTTTTGATATGAAAAATTACGCAAGAATTATCCTGATAGGATTGGCGCTCACAACGTCAGTGCTTTCAAAGGCTAGCGGAAATGCGCATGCGGAGGAAGAGAAACCATTTGATGCAACATCACATGCAATTCATCACGCACTTGACGCATACGAAATTCACCTTACGGATAACTTTTCAATTCCATTGCCAGTAATTCTTTGGACAGACAACGGTCTAGTGACTTTTATGTCTTCTGCTTTTCACCATGATGACGAAGGTCACCTCTTGGTAGAGCATAACGGAATGAACTTTGCGAAAATTCATGGCAAGATTTATCAAGTGGATGCTGGTGCAGAGCATATTGCTTTCGATGCGGATAATCACCCGACGAACGCACATAAAGTTACGTTAGACTTTTCTTTAACGAAGAACGTAACAACGATGTTTTTAGTAGCCATTTTATTATTGGTTATCTTCATTCGTTCAGCTAAAAAATACAACGGAGGTAAGCCAGTTGCTCCTTCTGGTATCGCAAGATGGACAGAACCAGGAATTGTTTTTGTTCAGGATATCGCAAAGGAAAATATTGAAGGTGATAAGTACAAGAAGTTTACACCATTCCTATTAACACTGTTCTTCTTCATCTTATTTGGGAATATACTAGGACTAATTCCTTTTATCTCTAACCCAAACATGACTGGAAGTATTTCAGTGACATTAACATTAGCGGTCATTACGTTTATCATTCAAATGGCTAATTCAAAAGGAGCATTTTGGTCGCACATTCTAATGCCTCCGGGAGTGCCAAAAGCATTATACATCATATTAGTACCCATTGAAATCGCAGGGATCTTTATCAAACCCGCTGCATTGACGATTCGTTTATTCGCAAACATCACAGCAGGTCACATCATTGTGGTTTCTTTAATTTCCATCATCTTCGTAAATAAAAGCGCAGCTTGGGCCGGTCTATCCGTTCCGATGACGTTGTTTATTTCGGTGTTGGAGCTATTGGTAGCCTTCTTACAGGCCTACATCTTTACGATGCTTGCTGCATTGTATATCGGATCGTCGGTGGAAGAAGCGCACCATTAAAATTGTAAGTTGTTTAATTAAATATATACTTAACATGGAAGTAATGGAGTTTAGCAAGTTAGGTCTTGCAGCAATCGGAGCAGGGTTAGCCGTAATCGGTGCCGGAATCGGTATTGGAAAAATTGGTGGATCTGCATTGGAAGCTA
>Ga0181558_10000683_pt1 | contig 32012 bp, 27 predicted proteins | sample 011ome_22_FD_133754 | JGI IMG/M metagenome (GOLD analysis project Ga0181558, IMG submission 133754) | Coastal salt marsh microbial communities from the Groves Creek Marsh, Skidaway Island, Georgia - 011507BT metaG (megahit assembly) | ecosystem: Environmental > Aquatic > Marine > Intertidal... | reverse complement strand
GGTTACATAGGACATGGACCATTGCTGTTCAATCGCCATGCGCAGTAGCTGAATGATCTCCTGCCGATGGGTTAGATCTCCATCTGAAATATTGATTGTTTCCATACTTATTTAGTTGGACTAATGTCCAAATGCTCCTGCCCACGTCAACGCATTAAAAATAGAGTCGGAGTTGTCTAGCCCGAGATTGATAAAATATCGTGCCGGCAAATGCTGTACTTCAACGCCCATCCATCATTATAGAAAATATCAATGACATAAGTGAATCGCGCAGTGCTGCAACTTTATTGGCGGAACTCACACTTTTGCAAAAAACAGGGCAGTCCCCAACCAGAAACGGCTCACAGGCCGACGTGCAAGCCGTATGGACCGAAATTTCGATAGCTTGGCGTCTAATCTAGGTAGATTAGTTTTCCGTGCAGCCCAAATCAGCAATAAGGGTTGCAGACACATCAAATTTTCCATCCCCGGGAAACAGCTTAAGTCCAGCCATCTGCTCAATCTCCGGCAACCTGGCTTGCTGCGCACAGAAAGGTTCAAATTGCCCAAGTTCTTGCGGAAACACAAAAGCCACGATGCCGCTGGAATCAGCCACGACTTTGAAGTAAGCCGCGGGATTCAATTCGGAACTTGCTGGCGAAACACTTAGATTACTAATCAGGAACAATGGACCCGCAACAACATGAAGCTCGCCCTTCTCGGCGACCAACCGATTTAGTCTCTGTTCCAGCTGCAGCCAGGCACCCCTGCGCAGCGGTGCAGGCATAGGTATCATGTTGCTGAGATTGTTAAGGTCAGACCAATAAGGTGTGTTGGCAAAACTGGTCATCGGCGCAAGCCGAGCCCTGTCTTCAGGTGGCGCCTGCTGCGGACTCAATCCAGCGTAGGGATTCGAACTCACGGTTGCTACTTCGGCGAGACTGAGCCCGGAGTTTTCAGCCAGGATCATATCCTCAAGCGGCGAAAACTCAGTCAATCGATCTGGTTGCCATGCGCGCGGGAGCAAGGAAGCGATACCTACAGCATCTGCTGTCAAAAGATAGGCGGACCAATCTGCCAGTCCGCTATCACCGTTCAAGCCCGCCGCATAGAGATGATGCACCACAACCTTGGCCTGATCAGCGACTAGTTGCGACTCGTAACGCGGACATTCCCCGAGACAATGTGTCAAAACAATGGACTGCGCTGATGCCTCTAACCCACTCAGCAAGCAGCCAGCGGCAATAATTGAGAGCAAAGGCCCGGATCGATTCATTGTTTACTGGCTAATTTCACTGAGTTTCTGGACTATCACGCTAATACCCTAGACTAGCGCTGACACCCTAAAATGTCCATTGCGCCAGCTTTTGGAATCAGCGGTTAGCCTTAGGCTCGCGCTGGCATCTTTCTGCCTCCAGGCGTTTTAAGAAAAAACAGGCTAGCCACTTAGCATAGTTGTTAGAAGGTCTCACCAATAAAATACACGATTGCGCCCAGAGCAATCGCCCATAGGGCGCAGGCCAGTATATCGAGAATGGAATAAAGTCGCCGACAGAAACCACTCATACCGATTAAGGCAGGCAGTATACTGCGCACAGCGGGCACAAAGCGGCCGATGAATATCGTGAAAGGTCCATACTTGAAAACCATCGCGTCGGCCCGCGCAATCGCTTCCTCATGCCTTAGCGCAAACTGCGAAGCGTGCAATTTTGGACCAACGAAGTGACCCACATAGAAACCTATGTGATCTCCGAGCAATGCGCCTGTCATAGCCAACAAACAAATCGCATGAAGAGACGCCATCTCGTTAGAAAACAAGAGTGAAGAAACGACGACGAGAAAAGCACCAGAAATGAAAATACCTATCCCAACGCAGGCCTCAGCAAATGCCAGCATCGGTACCAGCAAAATAGCCGCATTCCGATTCTCCTCTAATAAGGGCAGAAAATAAGATTCGATGGAGACACCCTCTGGTGGAGAGACAAGTGCAAGCTTTTGAGATTCTTACAGTCGGTAAAACGCTGAGTTCGGAAGTACAGATCTAATTGCTTGAACTGCCAAAATTGCTTGTAGTATGCAGGCGGTTGAGACTCATCAGAACTGACTTTTTCATTCCTGCATTGTCATAATGTTCAATGATTCCACCAAGGCAGCGAAGAATAGGGTCTCAGATCCAACTCATGGGTCCAGGCAGAGCGATGCTGTTGCGAGAGATGCCAGTATGTCTCAGCAACTTTGTCTGGCTGCAGCAATCCGTCTTCTGCACCGGTAGTATCCCGAAGCTGTTGAAAACGCTCAGCCCCCAGCATCTTGCCCAGCGTATCGGGGGCGTCTACTGGTCCATCAATGATGATATGCGAGACATGGATATTATCGGGGCCATACTGCGCATTGAGTGACTGGCACAGCATGCGGCGGCCGCCCATCGCCGCGGCATGGGAATGCTGGCCAGCATTACCACGCACAGCCGCAGTAGATGAAGTCACTAACAGCGTTCCCTTACCCCGTTGCTGCATCAAGGGGCATACGGTTTGTGCGGTCCGGAACAGACCAAAGGTGCCCATACGCCAACCCAGTTCGAAGACTTTAGCCGGCGTGTCTTCAAGAGCCCTGTCTCCGATCTGGGCGCCCAGATTATAAATCACGACCTCAATGGGCCCCACCTCTGCCTCAACGGTTCGAATGCGCTCCTCAATAGTATTTTCTTCCACAGCATTCAGCAGATAGCCAGAAGCCGAGCCACCGCTTGACTCAATAGTTGCCACCAGTTGATCCAGACCTTGCTGGTCAGTGCGGCGACAAAGCGCAGCATGGTAGCCTCCCTGGGCAAATCGCTTAGCTGCATGACCACCTATTCCGGCACCCGCACCAATAATGAGACATACTGGCTGCATATTCCTGCTCCCCTATCAGACCACTTATTAGATCACTTCAGAGCCGCCTTCTCTGTATGCAAAAGCGCGTCTGAATCCGTTCCCGCTCAGAGTCTACCAAGATCTGACTTGAGCTCAGATTAATCTATCCAGACTATCAAACTAGCGGAATTGGCAACAGATTCCTAGTTGCCAGCAAAGCAGACTCCATGATTGCAATTACCCTTGCTGCAAAGGCAGCGGCCAGACCGCGTGCATTCCACGCGATTAGCGTTACAATGCCAAGCCATGACAGCAGACGTCTACAACGCAAAAAACGAAACTGGCGGGAACGCTTCTGCGCAGCCCGCAGCCCAGACTGTCGTAGACAGCAAGGTTGCAGACTATTGGGATGAGCATACTGATGAGAGTTTTCACGGGGAGACCTACTGGCTGGCCAACCCGGAAATTAATCGGCGACATCAGCTCATGGCCGCAGGGGGTCGTGACTACCCAAGTTGGGTTAATTTTTCAGTCGAGCACTTTCTGGGCAAAGGCACATTATCGGATCAACTTTTTAAATCACAGCCACGCAAACCTGTAGATTGCGTATTGAGCATCGGCTGCGGTGATGGTGCCCTGGAGCGACATCTGGCCAGTATCAATACAGCCAAGCGTATAGAGGGCATCGACCTTGCGCCGAAGCGTATAGAAATCGCCAGAGAGGAGGCAAGGAATGCCGGAGTAGAGGACTTGCTCCATTATTCGGTGTGTAACGTGGAAACCAGCGACTTTCCCAGTAAGAAATATGATGCGATCTACTTTAACTCTTCTCTGCATCATATGTCGGATCTCGATACTATTCTTTCCAGGTGTCACGCCGCGCTGCGACGCAGGGGCTACCTGTTTGTGAACGAATACATCGGCCCTAATCGCATGGCTTACAGCGACCGCGAAAAAGAAGCCATGCAGGGTGTCTTTCAAATGATCCCTGCCAAATATCGAATCTCTCACGCTGAGCATGACCGCGGTCAGGTACGCAGCCATGTTTATTTCCCAGATCCTCAGGAAGTGGAGCGCGTTGACCCATCAGAGGCAATCCATTCTGAAGAAATAATGGATGCAATCAACAGGCATTTTCACGTCGAAGAATTTAATTTCACTGGAGGCACGCTGCTGCAGTACATGCTGCAGGATATTGCTGGTAATTTCCGTCAAGAAGATCCCGAGTCGATCAAAATGCTCGATCTAATTTTTACAATCGAGAAAAACCTGGTAGACAGTGGCGACCTACTCCCACATTTCGCCATGATTATTGCCAAGCGCTGATTCAACACGAGCAGATTACTACCGATACTCGTGCTTTCAAGCAGCACTGGACTGAAATCCAAACCCGAGATCTTCAATACTAATGCTAGCCAGCTCAAAATATAGAATGTTTCAGATTACCTGTCTCGACTCCAGCTTGTTATTTTCAATAATCTCGTTACGCTATCGGTTCATATTTACTCCAGCCAGCGACCAATCTGGCAAGCATAAACCGCAGCGATGACTATAATGGAAAAGCCTCGAAACCGCGCGCACCTGACCGACTTTTAAGGCAGGCACATCGAACTCACTGCAGGTTTCAAACTCCAGTAGCATTCAGGAATTTACAAACAAAGAACCAAACCAACAGAGAAAGATAGTTATTATGCCAATACCAAAATGTATGCAGGGCCGCCTGTCAGTACCAGTAGTAGGAGCGCCACTTTTCATAATTTCCAATCCGGACCTGGTCATTGCCCAGTGCAAGGCCGGCGTAGTCGGATCATTTCCAGCACTGAATGCACGTCCTGCCGAAGAACTGGATAAATGGCTTACCCGGATCAAAGCCGAGCTCGCGGAGCATGATGCGGCCAACCCTGACAATCTCTCAGCACCTTTTGCGGTAAACCAGATAGTCCATAATTCAAACGATCGCCTCATGCACGATGTTGAACTCTGTGTAAAACATGAGGTGCCAGTGGTCATTACATCCTTGGGGGCGCGCCCTGAGGTGTTTGAGGCAATTCACTCCTATGGTGGAATATGCCTCCATGACGTCATCAATAATCGCTTTGCCAAAAAAGCCATAGAGAAAGGCGCCGATGGCTTGATCTGCGTGGCGGCTGGCGCAGGTGGTCATGCCGGCACACTGTCACCCATGGCCTTTATCCAGGAGGTAAGGGAGTGGTTTGATGGGCCAGTTCTGTTGTCTGGCGCAATCTCAACTGGAGATGGCATACTGGCAGCCCAGGCGATGGGCGCAGATCTCGCTTATCTTGGTTCTGCCTTTATTGCGACTGAGGAAGCCAATGCCGCTGAGGGCTATAAAAAAGGGATCGTAGAGAACGCGTCCAACGACATCGTCTATACCAACCTGTTCACCGGCGTTCACGGCAACTACCTGCGACCTTCCATTGAGGCAGCGGGACTCGATCCGGATGATTTGCCTGAAAGCGACCCTTCCAATATGAATTTCGGCTCTAGCGGAAGTTCCAAGCAGAAAGCCTGGAAAGATATCTGGGGCTCCGGTCAGGGCATCAATGCAGTGAAAGCGGTATTACCCGCTGGAGAATTAGTCACACGCTTACGAACCGAATATGACGCGGCACGAGAGCGACTTAAACTTTAAACTAGGCAGAAATCACTAGCATGAAAATCTGGGTGGATGCCGATGCCTGCCCCGGCGCGATCAAGGAAATCCTGTTTCGCGCCGCAAGGCGCACCGGCACACAGTTGACCCTGGTCGCCAATCAACCGCTTCGCACTCCATCTTCCAGGTTCATTAGCGCCGTGCAGGTTGCTGCCGGTTTCGATGTGGCTGACAACGAGATCGTAAGGCGGGCGGAGGCTAACGATCTGGTTATCACCAGCGATATTCCTCTGGCTGCGGAGGTAATCGCGAAGGACGTACGCGCCCTTAGTCCACGTGGAGAAAAATTCACCAAGGGCAATATTGGCGCGCGTCTGAATATGCGGGATTTTCTGGATACGATGCGCAGCAGTGGCGAACACACAGGCGGCCCAGCCGCCTTCAGCAATGCCGACAAGAAACAGTTTGCGGACCAGCTGGACCGGATTCTAGCCAGCAGCGCATAGCTAGCAGCTAACTACTCGCCTGCCTTGCTGTCAGGATGCACGATGTAGACCTGCGCCATTTTCACATCCAGAGAGGTGGAAATCGCTGTGTTCTCGCCAGTTTCAGGATCAGGGTGCGCATCAGCCAAACGTCGGAGTGCCTTGTAGAGCGAGATGCCAGAGATCTGGCCGTTGCTCAAGTGATGCGTTGAATCGTTACGAATCAGCTGATAGTACCAGCTATCCACATCAGCATAGCCTGCCAGGATTCCGCTTGCCCCCTCTGAAGTGAGATCAAGTTGGAAGCGAGCATCCTTGAAGATATGAACCGAGGGAACACTCAGGTTCTGCCAGGGCATAACCATCTCTGGCATCGGCTCGGTGATTAGCACACCATCGACAATCCTGGCATTGAACTGACGGATCAGGCTTTCTCCCCAACGATAGTCGATGCGTTGGGTGCCTCCTGCCATAACTTCCTGACCGGTGGCGTTGGTCAGCAGTCGGTCCATACCGCGATACATATTGACCACCACGGTGTCATCATTATCCAGACTATCGACCTCGGTGAGTTCGATCATCATGCGATTGTATTCCTCATCCAGGATCGCCTTGTTCTGGAAAATGAATTCGACGCCATCGGGTCCTCGAAAACCAATGACGCAGCCCACCGCGCGGTAAACTTCATTGTCGATGCCGGGTGTGCCGTCAGGATGGGTGAAATCATTCGAGCTGACTTCACCATCGAGGTTGAGCCCCCAGGCCAACTCACCTTCCACTTCATAAAACTCGAATCCATCGGATTCAGTCGTGGGGTGCCAGGTCTCAATCTCCTGGGCCAGTTGCGTCTCTTGCACCGACAGGCCTTCATGATAAGGAAACAGCTTTTCGAACTGTTCACGCGGTCCATCATTGAAACCACGGGGACATTCCTGCTTGGCGTCTTCGGTCTGGTAAACCGACCAGAACAAGTCTGTCATCACATAGCTAATGGTGCGATTGCGTAGGCGTGACTCGTCGGCGTGAACCGCCATGCTGCTCAGCAGCACACCACCGCAAAACAGCGCTGCGTACTTTGCTGGCCAGGGAAAAAAAGTGCTCATCGATGTATTCATCAGAGATGTCCTCGAAAGAAATCGTCGCGCAGCATGATGGCTTTGAGGCCATTGCGCTGCCCTCTCCATTCACCGGTACCGCCACCGTGCAGGTCGCCAGGCCGCGTATCGCCACCGAAGGTATAGACTGGTCGATCACGGTAAGCCCATACTCTCAGGGCACCTTCTTGATTGGGTTCTGCATAGCGTCCTGTCATGGGGTCTATCCAGACGATGCGCCAGATTCTGCCGGTAGACTCCTCATCGGCGCCCGCGATTACATAAGGCCAGTGCTCCTGGCACCGCTCAGGGTCACCCGCACCACACATGGCCAGGCGGTAGACCTGCGTATCATCGGGATGATCACAGCCAAGCTGGTCCTGGGAATCTTCGCCGCAGTTATATACATAAATGGATTTACCTTCAGCTGTGGCCAGCGCGTTACCAACCATTGTGGGCTGGGATTTGAAACTAGAGGGGTAAGGTTCGGCCAATTGGGTATAAACATTGTTCCAGCCAGGAATGTCAGTGCCAGTCTGGGACCAGGTGCCGGCATCCAGCGCGTAAGTGTATAAAGGCTTGCCCCTGAATACCCACTGCCGCACACCCGGTGAGCGCTCAAACAGGGACCATTCGCCCTGTTCGCGAGCCAGGGACGGAGCAACAACCGGCTCCCAATTAGTGAGACATGCTCCCTCGCAGGCTGTACTTGTGGCGGTATCACCATCGAAACTGTAAACCGAAGCGCTGCGATCAGTGGCAAGCATGCGGCCATTGAAAGTACTGCGAATACTGAAGCCAGGAGGATGCAGGGATGGCGGCCCTACCGGAACGCGTTTGGCTGGCGAATCCCCGCCGAAGCTGCGCCGGGTTCCACCCACTGCATCGCCAGGCTGGCTGTCCTTAATCGAGGTATAAAGCGGCTGCTCCTCATAGGCCCACTGCAAGGCGCCGTCACGGCGTTCAACGATGGTCCATTCGCCCACCTCTTCGGCATCAGCCGCAGCAAAAACTGGATGCCACAGATCAGTGCAGCTTTTGCGCTTGTCTAATTCAGGGAGTTTGATACCCGGCGGGTATGGGCTCATCAGGCCAGCAGTCACCGTGAGCACGTCGTCATAGCATGCCGGATTGCTGGGAGACTCGCCGCTGTAGCCGTTGCGGAGCTTATGCTGTGGCCACTTATAAAGGGTCATGCCATTGGTATTCGCGAACACCGGGCCCTCAGGAGTCGCCTCTACTCGAAATCCTGCCGGCATGGGAACGTTGCGGTATGCTTCGGTATACAGTCCTTCATCGGCGGCTGAAGCCAGGGCTGGCAAAAGCCCAAGCATTGAAACTATTGAAAGTCGTTTGAGGACATTCACTGATTGTTTCCTATTTGATCAAAAGCGTGTAGGCAAACCGATGCTATTAGGCCCGTGACAGCAGAACTAAGTGACCAGGATTTCGCCGATGTCGCTGGAGGTGTTATTACTCTTGTCACCCCAAGTATCAATATCAAGACCCATCAGTTTTTGCGCTGTATAGCCAAGTCGACAGCCCGGCGATCCACCGCCGTCGATATGCAGGCCAGTCTTCACTCGGCCGCCTGCAGTGCCCGCGCTGAACATGGGAATACCATCGATGGCGTGAATCTTGGCAAAAGACTGGTCGGTGGTCGCGTAAATAAAGCTGTTATCCAGCAGCGAACCATCACCTTCCTTGAAGTCAGCCAAGGCCTGCACGTAGTAAGCCCACTCTTCCATGGCCCTGCGGGTATACCAGGACGTACGCGGCTGATAACCAAGCACAGGATCAACCGCCTCTTCGTGAGTCGCGGTGTGGTGTGGCTTGTCATAACCCGGCTGGGTAGTCGCAGAGAATGCCGAGGCATAAAACATATTGAAGACGCGGGTCTGGTCACAGGCCACAGCCATCAGCATCAGATCCGTCATCATGCGGTGGCGCTTGGCAACCAGATCGGCATCCAATCCGGTGGGCAGATCCATAGGCTCTTCCAGCATGACGCAGGCCTCGCGTGGATCTGGCTTGGTCAACTGCAGGTCGAAGCGTCGCTCCAGGTCTCTCAAACCAGTGAAATACTGGTCTAGACGTTGGCGATCTTCGGCACCAAGGGATTTCTCAAGCTTTTGCGCCTCTTCCTGAACGGCAGTGAGAGCGCTCTTGCGTACCATCACTCGGGGATCCGGGGTAAATGTAGCCGCATTGGGATCCTGGAAACCATCACCAAACAGGCGTTGATAAAACCGCAGTGGCGACCATTCCGGTGCGTTCACGGAGTTACCACCCTCGTAGCTGAAGCTGTCCCTGACATCGCCCGTGGCCGTCGCGCTCAAGCTGCGAAAACGGGTTGCATTGCCAATCTGACGAGCTACCGAGACATCGATCGTTTCACCGGGCCGATTTTCCCGCGCAGTGGGTGCAATCCCTGATCGCAGCACCACCCAGCCTGAGTGATGGCAGAGATTCGGGGCATCGTCCTTGAATACATGGAAGTTGGTGTAGAGATTGATGTGTTGCTGCACCGGCGCCAGAGCCGCGATTTCCTCGGGGAGATCAAAGTTGGGGCCTGTCTGCTTGGGCACAAAGATAGACTCGCTCATACCCAGTCCCCAGGACCAGGTGCCGAAGCGCTGCGGGATAGGCATGCCGTCAGCATAGGCGTTGCCGTTCTCGTTCAGAAACACATTGAGCAGAGGTAGACCTAAGGAAACGGCGCCTCCGTGCAGGGTACCCTTGAGAAATCGACGTCGGCTTAGTTTCTGATCCAGCTTTTTCATCACTGATTCTCCACGCTGGCCAGGCTGGGTTCAGCGCTGGCTCTTTCGGCAGGTGACTTGATTGGGAACGAATCCTCTATATTAACCGGAGTTTCCGCTGACCTCACGCTCGAAAAGGCGTCGGAGAGCGCTATATCGCGCAATAAAGCGGGTAACTTGTAACCATTTGCAACAAATCGGTCCTCAAACCACGCTAACGTGTCGCGATCGTGCCTGAGGGACACAGGCCCGCCGGTACCATAAGCATAGAGCCGATTTACCAGACAGGACGAGAGTTTTGGGTGGTTTCGCGTGGCCTGAGCGAGCCCGGCAATATCTTCATAGAAAATACCGTCCAGCTCACCGGCTATCTCCAACTCGGCGCCATCCTCAGTTTCGCGAAACCGGCCGGCCCCGTCGAAATTCTCCAGGGACAGACCCATGGGGTCGGTCACCAGGTGGCAGCCCGCGCAAGAGGGGTTTGAATTGTGGGCTGCCAAGCGTTCCTTGGCGGTTCTGGCGTTTTCGTCCTCTATAAGCGCCGAAAAATCTACATCGGGTGGTGGGTCCGGCACTTTCTGGCACAGGAAGGTCTCACGCAGCGCTTTGCCCCGCAGCGTGGGTGAGCTGCGCACGGAATGGGAATTCACCGCCAGGAAACTGACATGGGTCAGCAGCCCAATGCGCGGACTTTCTTCTTCAAATTCATAGGGTACCCAGCCCTGCCTGGTGGGGGTGTCGTAGACCGTGGCCAGCTGCATCGACATGAAAGTCTTCTTGGTCGTAAACAGATCCCGATAATCGGCTTCCTGGGTAATCAGGTGATCGATAACAGTCCTTAAGGTCTGCTCTCTCGCGTGCTCCAGCGTGGTGCCGGTAACCATGGGATAGACATTGGGATCTTTGGCCAGGCTTTCAAATTCATCGAATGTCATCAGATCATCGAAGAAGGCACGCATACCGTCCTCGAGACGGGCGCTGGCAAGCATGCGGTTTACCGATCTGGCCAGGCCCTCATCGGTGTGCAATTCCCCGGTTTCTGCCGCCAGCAGCAGGGCATCATCCGGCGGCGCATTCCACAGCAGGAAGCTGAGCCTAGAGGCCACGGAATAACTGTCCAGACGCGCCTGCCCCGGGGCGTCAGGGTCCGGTTCTGCGCGATCCGCTATGAATACGAAATCTGGACTAATCAAGATAGCCTCAAGGGCCAGAGCCAGCCCATCATAAAAGTCTTCTGTCTGCTCAGCGGCATAGTCCGCGATCTGCACCAGTTCAGCCAAACGGCTTTCCTCAAGGGGTCGACGCAGCAGTAATCGACCCGCTTCGCCCAGAAACAAACCGGCACAGGATGTGTCGGCAGCTGCAATCGATTCCGGGGAACAGGGGATAAGAAAGTCACGGTGCTCTGCATCCACTACCCGGGCGGCAATCGCCGCGCCAGTTTGCTGAATCTGAGACACCTGATCAGAGGTCACGCCGACAAAAGCGGAGCCTGAGGCCAGCAAGCCGTCAGTGCGGTCCATGGGTGGAATCGGCGGCAACACGCTATTGGCAACATCTTCGCCGAACACAGCGGCAATGGTATTGGAATACTGTTCTCCGGTTAACAGACGCGTGCGCAGCGGTGAAGCGGCGCTGTCTGGCTCTGCAGGTTCACTGGGCTGTTGGCCACAGGCCACCAGCAGCCCAGTGAATAGCGTGAGCATCACGCTGCCAGCGGCTTTAGTGCTGGCGAGAGCTGCTTTCATCATTTCTTCTTGTTTAACCATAATTACTCTAAATTACCTGACCGGATCGCCCGGTCAAGCCCTTATTCCGCCAGCCGCGAGCGGGATGCGACTAGCGCTGCCGAGCCACCTGCTCTGGGGTAACAATACCGGCCGCATTTTCCCATGAGTGACGAATGAAAGTGGCAACTGCCGCGACTTCCTCATCATCCAGGGTGTACTGATACTCTTCCATCACTTCACGCCATTTTGGCGGCAAGGGTGGCGTTGGCACGTGTGGACCGTACAGAATGGCGTTGATCATCGAGGCCGGGTTTTCGTCCTGAACCACCAGGCTGCCGCGGTTCAGTTGCGGCGCCATTTCGGGGTCACCGGCACCGGTGGGCAAGTGACAGGTACCACAGTGCAGGTTGTAAATAGTTCTGCCGCGTCCCATGAGTCCGGCATCAGGTTCCGCGGTACTGCGATCCGAGACCGGAGCAAGAGACTTCAGGTAAGTTGCCATCGCATCAATATCGTCGTCTCCAAGATAGCGGGTGCTGTTTAGAATGACTTCATTCATAGGTCCAAACGACTCGAGAATGTCATTGCGTGCTGTCTTAAGATAGCTGGCCACGTCATCGTGGGACCAGAGCGCGAGGCCACGATCATAGGATGTGAGGTTTGGTGCTGACCAGACGCGGTATTCGCCACTACTGACTAGATCCATATACTCACCACCGCTCATGTGAGCGTCCAACTGCGCAGCGCCAATTGCATTGCGCGGCGTGTGGCAGGCGCTGCAATGGGCCAGGGCTTCTGTCAGGTAGGCCCCGCGATTCCATTCTGCAGACTGATCGGGTTCCGGCTCTAAGGCTCCAGCATCAAAATAGGGTACTTTCCAGAACGCCACCAGGGCTCGCAGATTGAAAGGAAATTCCAGTTCGTTTTCCAGCGGCGACTGATTCACTGGCTCAATGGACTGCAGGTAGGCGTACATGGCGGCGATGTCTTCATCGCTGGCTTTGGTATATGAGGTATAGGGAAAGGCCGGATACAAGTGCTTACCATTGGGTCGAATACCGTGGCGCAGCGAATTCATGAAATCCCAATCTGACCAAGTGCCAATCCCGGTTTCCGGGTCAGGCGTGATATTGGTGGAGTAAATCGTGCCGAAAGGGGTTTCAAAGGCTAGGCCACCCGCCATGAACTCACCGTCATTGGTGGTGTGGCAACTGGCACAGTTTGCTGCCGTAACCAGATACTCACCCCGGGCAATCAGTTCGCTTTCAGCAATCTGCTCCGTCAACAATGGCCCCTCCCCCTTGATAGCGGGAGAGCGCAACAGGATAAAGGCAGCAATCAATACCAGCAGCACAAGTCCTGACAACAGGATATGGCGAATCTTAAGAGACAAATCTGATACTCGTTGTTGGGCTGGCGGCGTCAAGCAGCGCACAAATATAGTGCGCCCCCATGTTCATCAGGGCCAGCTCATGCAAAAAAAGCAAAGGCAGATTAGGCGTTATCACCAATGCCCTGTCAATGGGCCAAATCCCCTACAAAAGCCTGCTATTGAAACATTTTGTGTCTTGCCTTAAATGCGGCGACCCCGGTGAGCGATCGCCTGAATTATACGGTAGCATGGCACGCATTGAATCAAGCTGTGCGCGGAAACTCGCGCCCCAAACACTTATTCTTGATGAGGATTTGACAGTGAACTTTCCCGAGCACTTTTCTGCATTGAAGCAATACGCCTTGCTCCCGCTCGCTTTCTGCGCTTGCAGTGCTTTCGCGCAGAATAACGAGTTGGACGAGTGGCAAAGTACGGAACGACCAATCGCTGCAGGCCAGTCGTATTGGCTGGAAGAACTCACCTCGATGGAAATACGGGATCTCATCGCCGACGGGACTTCCACTGTAATCATCGCAACCGGTGGTATCGAAGAGAATGGACCATACCTCGCCACCGGCAAGCATAATCTGATTCTCGAAGCCGCCTGCCCCGCTATCGCCGCAGAGTTAGGCAACGCAATGTGTGCACCCATCGTCAAGTTCGTGCCGGAGGGCAGTATTGAGCCACCTTCAGGTGCGATGCTTTACCCCGGTTCGATTAGCCTCAGTGCAGCAACCTATGAAGCACTGCTTAGCGATATCGCCAGCAGCCTCAAGCAGGCAGGTTTCTCCGACATAGTAATGATCGGTGACAGCGGAGGTAATCAACGCGGCATGGCGAATGTCGCCGATAAACTGGCAGAGGCCTGGTCGGGCGAAGCCACTGACATTCATTTCATCCGTGAGTTTTACGATCCGGGCTGGGTAGAAACCGAGCAATTCACCGAGCGAGAGCTGGGGGTTGCCGAGACCCAGCGCGATGGCTATCACGACGACATCTGGGTCACCGCGATGATGATGGTGACAGACCCTGATCAGGTGCGCTACCAGCAGCGCGTGGATGCAGGGCTCGCTTCCATCAATGGCGTCGCCATCACACCACTGGCCGAGACGATCCAACTTGGCAAGGATATGATTAACTTTCGCGCCGAATATACTGCTGCGGCAATTCGCGCTGCGATTTCTGACAACAAATAAAATTTCCAGGCACTAGAAAAAATGAATCGAATAACAGCTCTAATAGTCCTCTGCATGACCTTGCTGCTAGCACTCAATACCGCGATTGCCGCCGAGCAGGAAGAGACCGTCACCATCGACATCCCGGAACCGACTCGCTTCGTGAGCGAGCATTCCGGCCGCTTCAATGGCGAACACATTGACTATCAGGCGGTAGCAGGTGAAACCTATATCAGGGACCTTGAAGGCGAGCCCAGAGCATCCATTTTCACTTTTGCTTACACCAAGACAAACCTGACGGAAGAAGAAGTGAGACCTGTCACTTTTATATGGAATGGCGGACCAGGCTCATCCTCAACCTGGTTACATATGGGTAGCTACGGGCCCAAGCGCATAGTAGTGCCATCCGATGCGAGGCATGCTGGGTTGCCGCCTTACGCTGTTGTAGATGCGCCGGAGACAATCCTCGATGTCAGCGATCTGGTTTTCATCGATCCAGTGGGCACCGGCTTTTCCCGCGCCCTCGGCGAGTATGAAGGCAAGGACTTCTGGGGGCTGGATGAAGACGCAGAATCCATGGCGGACTTCATTGCCACCTGGATTACCGAACATGGACGCTGGAATTCACCCAAATTCTTGCTCGGGGAAAGTTTTGGTACGACCCGTGCAGCCGCGGTCGCCAAACTGATGGAGGAAGATCGCTCCATAAGCCTCAACGGCATTGTGTTTGTTTCCCAGGCTCTCGACTACCAGGGTTCTACCCCTTACGTGCGCGACAATTTGGTTTCCTTTATCACTTATGTGCCTACGATGGCTGCAACTGCCTTGTATCATGGACGCGTGCAACCACCCCCGGAAAGCCAGGAGGTATTCCTGCGGCAATCACGTGAGTTTGCAGTCAATGAGTACCTGCCAGCTCTGTTCAAAGGCAACACGATCACACCGGAAGAATACATCGCGGTACGTGACCGACTGGCCTATTTCACAGGCCTGAGCACCGACTACATCGACAAGGCCAATCTCAGGGTTCAGGGCAACCGCTTCGTTAAGGAATTGCTCAGGGACGAAGGCGTCTCTGTAGGCAGGCTGGACTCCCGTTATACCGAAGACGAAATCGACGACCTGGCTGCCCAGACTTCGAGAGATGCAGCGAGTGACGCAATCTCCGGCGCTTATAAAGCATCCCTAATGTCCTATATGCGCAGTGAGCTTGGAGTAGATTGGAATCGCCAGTATCTAAACCCTGCCGACCCCGGGCTCAGCAGCAACTGGCGTTGGCGCCGAGTCCCGGACGGCTCCTCCTGGGAACCGGCCTACGTGAACACGGCGCACGATCTATCCACCGCCCTGCGTATCAACCCTGCGCTGAAGGTGCTGGTCGCGTCCGGCTACTTTGACATGGTTACACCATTCTTTGATGCCGAGTACACCCTGAACCGTCACGGCATTCGCGCAGAACAGGTCGAGTATGAGTATTACCAGGGGGGACACATGATGTATGTGAACGAACCTTCACGGCTCGCACTGCTGCAGGACACACGGCGCTTTATTCAAGCTCAGTCGCCAAGCAGATAAAGCCGATCAGCAGTGGTCATAAAGCACTGCGCGTCCGCTGCATCAGCCTGGCTAGAGCGCGAACCCCAGTGCTGTCAGACTTGTGATAATCAGTAATTACGCATTCAGATCTCGTTTGTAGAAACGGCAGGCTGCGCATGCCGGCTGTCTCTTAAATATAGACAGTCTGTTTACTGGATGATGTATCCGGGTCAACGCGACTCCCGACTCAATGCCGCCAGCTGGAAAGGTCTGCACCGGCGGGAGCAGTCTGCTCGATCCGTTCCAATATGCGAGGCACATACATGCTGTTATAGCGCAAGCGGGAAATCCCATTGGTGTTATCGTGATCGCCGTTCCAGCAGTGCTCGGCACGATCCCCATAGTCCACGACCCCGCCATAGAAAGGATTGGTGGTACTTTCCAGAAACGCCTCGGTGAGATAAACCGCATTGTTCAGGTAGTAGTTATCCATGTCTCCCACATAAATATGTAGCTTGCCTTCCAGCTTGGAACCCAGGGTCGACCAGTCGCGTTCAAGGATATAGCGCAGGTCGTAATTTTCACGCCAGTATTCAGCGACTTCTTTGTTGATCACGCCGGTTTCCTTGTCCCACAAGCGCACCGGATAACCGTCATCTCCCATAGGCGAAAACGTGGCTTCCCAGATATCGTACTGCTGACCGGAACGATTCTTGTCACCCAGAACCGCTTCCAGGCGATTGTAATCATATTGACTGGCATCGACGTGACCAAGATAGTCACGATGCGCGGGGCGCGGGATTTTTTGGAACTGGCTATCGTAATAATAGGCGTTGTCGTCCTCATAAATATTGATGGTCATGTAGGCCCGGAAATCGATTGGATCCGGGCAGGCAGCGAAGGCGCCGTTGTACTCATCAGGATAGAAGGTTTGTACCGCCATGGCTTCCCAGCCCCCGGTAGAACCACCATAGGTGAACCTGGCCCAGCCTTCGCCGATTCCCCTGAATTGCTCTTCTATATATGGAATTAACTCATAAGTGATGGCGTCACCGTAGGGCCCTTGACTGGCCGAATTCACGGCATAGGAATCATCGTAATAAGGCGTCGGATGCTGCACCTCAATAATAAGAAAGCGCGGAAAGTCTTCGCTGACCCAGGTTTGATAGAAGTCATAGGCCTCTTGCTGCTCGATCAAGTTATAGCCTTCCAGATCAAATCGAGCGCTATATACCGGCTCTAGATCGGCCTCAGGTGGTTCAGTTCGGAATCCACCAAAATCACTCGGGAAATGACCATGAAACACCATCAGCGGATAACTTGCCTGGGGGTTCTCATCGAACCCCTCTGGTAGCAAGACGTGGGCACCAAGGTAAACATCGGTTCCCCAGAATTCGGACAGCAGATCACTGCGCATCTTGATGTGCTTTATATATTCAGTATCTGCGGGTGGATTTATTTCAGGGATGACCTGGTCCATCACTATTTCAAACTGGTTAATTCCGGCCTCGGATATTTCAATTTGAACAGGTTCTGAAAAGAAATTGCCGGGCTTGCGATTCCAGCGCTGCCCCTCGCCGCGATCCGGCGGCAGACTCACGGTCTTGCCATTACTGAGATTAAACTCTTTGTAGCGATTCAATAGCGCCTGCACATAATAGGTGCCAGGTGCCACTGCTGACAGATCGGCAAGCGGAAACCCAATATGCGAATCATCAATGACGACCGATTCGCCCCCGGTCATGTCACTGACATTTCGACCAAAAATCAATTGGGTGTTCAAGCCATTGCTGACAAGAAAGCGCGGTTCGGACCCATCGTGAGTGGCCAGCATCAACAGTAGACGCCCATCTTGTGCGTCGCTAGCAAGGTCGCCTGAAAATTGAATTGAAAACCGGGGTATCTCTTCAGCTGGCTGAGCCACCGCGAATGAAGTTGCGAGGACAGTCAAAGGGAAAAGGCAAAGCAAGAGCCATCTGGTAAGCATGGTGCAATCTCTCATAGCAGATAAATTGTTTGACGCGTTAAAGCTACCAGCTGCCCTGTGCGCGAACAAGCGCGTAACACACTATGGTGCAGGACCTGCAAGAAAACGGAGGATTGATCAGGGCGATTGGAATCCAACCCTGTTTAGTTGATGTAGGCTTCTGTTACCGCTCGAACGGAACGGCGTATGCCCCGTGCTGCGGCCTTGGCTGAAATCGTGGCCTTTACAATGCCGTCGATTTCTTTATCCACACGAAATCGATTGGCCGCATCCAGGCCGACAAACTGCTCTTCGAAGCCCCAGGAAAAGAAATCGCCGATCGTATAGCGCAGAGATTCTTTGTAGTAGATTACTTTCAGTCCGACTATTTTGCCGTCCAAACCCAGTCCAATCAGGGTATCAATAGGCCCGCTATAGCCATTGGGCTCCGGAGGAAAATCTGGCGTCACAAACGCATAACCTATCAGGGTTTGCTCACCAGTCGCAGGGTCATTCTTGAAGGCCTTATATACCGGTGGCTCCCCTTCCTTTTCAGAGAAGCTCTCAGCGCCTGGCACGACTGCTTTCAGCAGGCGATCTGTGGTGTGGTCCGAGTTTGCGGCAAAAGCTGAGCGGTAAAAGTTTTGCTCCGCCGATAGCCACGCACTGAAGTTATCGCCCATGAGAAAGGCTGAACTCAGAACGAGCGTCAGGACCAAAACCCTGCGAAAACTTCGGCTGGTTAATGTTAGCAACATTTTCAGAGGACCACCAAATGGCTGCGGCATCGTGTTATTTGTAATTATAACCTCAAGCGCCCTGCCCTAACTGTGTCAAAATTTAACAGTCAGGGTAGTTCTCAGGTCAACTGCAGACGTCACAGAACGGCTAAAACGCAAGGAACTGACGAGTGATTTCAGCGAGACGGCGTAATTACAAATAATGGACAGCGATGCTGAGCGCCCTGTTTTTGAAAACAAACAATAAAAAACCCCAAACTGTGTGAACCGTTTGGGGCTTTCATGATTGATCAAATCTTTCGATTAGTGACCAGAATTCGCTGGCTTTTAGCTCTCGCCGCCAGCGTCCATAAACTCGACGTGCATTTCAAGCTCGATCTCATCACCCACTCCGAATGAGGTAAAGCGATCAACGCCGAAATCCGAGCGGTTGAATGTAGCACTGCCAGAAAAGCCAACGGTGTAGCTGCGGGTTAGAAAATTACGTCCGCCACCATTGAAGTTCACCACCAGATTGACTGGCGCTGTGGTACCGTGAAAGGTGAGATCACCGGCAAACACGAAGGTATCTTCATCGACCGCTTCAACGAAGGAAGTAGAGCGATAAATAGCCTGAGGATACTGTTCAACATCCAGCCAACTATCGCCACGCAGTTCCTCTTCAAACTCCGCCAGATTGACATTGATGGAATTCATTTCCACCACGACTTCCAGACTGGCATTTTCAATATCTTCCGGATCGAAATCCAGAGAGGCATCAAACTCAGTGAAGCGGCCCAGGAATGTGGAGAAGCCCAGATGATTGAGCTTGAACAGCAGCGCAGCATGGTCGCTATCAAGCACATATTGCCCGCCCCTGACCTCGGTGATTTCAGTAGTTTGATCCGGCGTCACAAGCCGATCGCAGGCACCAAGGAAAGCAACACTGGCGATGAGAGCTGTAGCTCGGCCCAGACTGGATTTAGTTAGATTAAGCATGGTTTGGCCTTTATATTGTTAATCGCTTGCTACTGCAGCATCGCGTAGACGTCGACTTTAACAAGCACTTCATTGGGTACTTCTGCAGTGTTTGCCCAATAACCTTGTCCTACCCCGAACTCCAGGCGCAGAAGCTCGACTTCGCTGGTCAGATTAAAACAGACCTGCCCGTCACAAGTATCGATGTTGAGCTCGAATGGAAAAGTCATTGGGTTGGTTTGATCGCGAATTGTCAGGGTACCGTCCGCCTCAAATGTGTTGACGCCAGTAAGTCGACACTTCTCTGCTGTAAAGGTTGCAGTTGGCCAGGTATCGACATCGAACAGCTCATAGTCGAGCAGATAGTCGAGAACTTCGGGCGAATCCACCTCGATGTCTTCAATGTTGATGGTGACATCGAATTTGCAGCTGGTAGGGCTCATCGGGTCAATGTCGAAATTAGCCTGAACATTGGAAAAACGCCCTTGATACGGATCAGTACCGTAAGAGTACTCAAAGATAACCTGGGATAAACCCGGGTCCAGTACCCATTCAGCAGCGTTGGCTGCAAAACCTGTCGTGAAAAGTGCGATCCCCAGAAAGAATTTCTGCATTAAAGTTCGCATGTGATTAATTACTCCTGTTTTAGATTACGGCAACGCGTAGGCCACCAGCTCTGCTGCTTGACCGCCGCCACTGACAAACATTGCCAAATACTGTTTGCCATCGTGTTCATAGGTGAATGGTAGGCCGGACTGATTATTGGGTAAATCGAGTTCGGCGATGATCTCTCCAGTCGCCTTGTCGACGGCTCGGAATATGGGGCTAGCACCTCGTCCACCGGTGCCTTCACCGACAAACAGCAGGGTTTTAGTTACAAAAATGCCAGAGCGGGTTGGGATACCTGTACGTTCGATATCCTCGCCTTCCAGTAATCTGTGGTTTTTGATTTGGTCAGGCGTGTCGGCATTAGCAATCATCCAGAGATGATCACCAGAATTCATGTCGATGGCTGTGATACGACCATAAGGCGGCTTCACAATCTCCAGACCCTGTACCCGCGGCACGCGCACACCGAAGGCAGCACTCAAGTCCAGGTCAGAATCCTCATCTTTACCTAGCGACATGACAGCCAGCGCGGTCCGAGAAGGCACATACAAGATACCGGTTTCTGGGTCGATGGCTGAGCCTTCCCAGTTCGCACCGCCAGTCGCAGACGGTAAAGTCAGCACACCGCGGGTTCCGTCATCAGCATCAGCCAGTGAAGGCGGCGTATAGACGCTGGGCGCCAGACGAAAACCTTCGATCGCCTCCAACGCCAGTGCCCGAATTTCAGGTGTCCAGTCAATCAGATCATCTTCGGTAAATCCCTGGCGATCATATGGCGCAGGTCGAGTGGGAAAAGGCTGCGTAGGTGAATACCACTCACCCGGCACATCACCCGCCGGAACCGGTTGCTCTTCGATTGGCCAGATTGGCTCGCCAGTCTCGCGGTCAAAGGTATAGACCCAGTTCTGCTTGGTGACAGACATCAGGATCTTGCGACCGTTTGGCAAATCAGACAACACAGGAGCGGACGGGATATCCCAATCCCAGATGTCATGATGAGTCAACTGATAGTGCCACTGCCGCTCGCCAGTCTTGATATCCACCGCCACGATTGAATCTGAGAACAGATTATCGCCCGGACGATCGCCGCCGTAGCGGTCTCCAGTTGCAGACTCAACCGGCAAGTAGACCAAACCGAGTTCTGGATCACCGGACATTGGTGCCCAAACACCCGCATTACCGGTAAATTCGATGCCTCCGTCTAGCCAGGATTCAAAACCCACCTCGCCGCGTTCTGGGATCGTGCGGAAAGTCCACAGCAGCTCACCAGTGCGGGCATCAAAACCGCGAATATCGCCTTTTACATTGGCCTTGGAACGCGGTCGCATACCCACTCGGTGAGCCGCACCAACCACGATCACATCATTCATCACAAAGGGTGCGGCAGACAGCCCGATATCTGGGTATGGAAATCTGGGGTCATCAGCGTTACGCAAACCATCAAAAAGGTCTACGATACCGTCTTCACCAAATGCCGGATCGGGAACGCCGGTCTCAGCGTTCAGAGATACCAGATGATAGCCAGGCGTGACGTCTATAACGCGCTTGCTGTCACCGTCGGTCCAGAAGGCTACGCCGCGACCGGCACCTTTTCGAGGGGCCTCATCGAAACGATCGCCTTCCTGTGGACGCCACAGCCACAGAATTTGTCCGGAACTTGCATCCAGCGCCACTACATTGCGGGTACTGCCCACGTTGGCATAAAGCACACCATCTATTTCGATAGGCGTTGAGGGATTATTGAAATCTGTTGAGGGTCCAAAACCCTGAGTAGAGAAACGCCATGCGATCTCCAAATCACCAACATTTTCCGCGTTGATCTGGTCCAAGGGCGAATAGCGCTGTGCGAAATGATCACCGTGATACTCGGGCCAATCACCTTCGAAAACTGAGGTGCCTGACTGGGCGAGTACTCCAGACGACAGAACAAGCGTGCCGGCGCTCACTAGCAATGAAGAAATAATTCTCCTGGGTGTTCTCATTTTGGGCTCTCTTAATATCTGTTCTTGAAATTATCTGCTCAGGGCTGCTGAACACTGACTGAATGTGGTCTAAGCCAGCGTCCCCGTATGACAGGATCGCTGTGACTGCGCATTACATTCGTTCCTGTGTGGCCAGACCTGGGGCTTATTTTTAGATTTGTTTTTAGCCTGAGCACGCGTGACAGAAGCAGTCAGAGAATAAGCAATCTCCCCCTTACAAGCAAGTGCGAAGCTAAGCGGCAGGTTTAAAACTCGTTTCAATATCAATCGCTTAGAGTCAATTTAACCCTACGATTTGTAATAGTTTGTAACTGATAAAGTGGTCCGGCCTGCGCGGGCAAGAAATCCGCCCCAAAATAGGGAATTTCGAGACGAATCAAACTAATAGCCCACTCCCTGATTCAGCGCAGCCGGAGCCCGCCCGTCAGACCTCGTGGAAAACCTGCAGTTGAGGAGAAATCTGCGGCGAGTAATCCTAGAGCGCCCTGCCGTCGACGCTCTGCTGACGAAGCGCCGCCAGAAAACCCTCCATCTCCTGCACCCGATCAGCGGCCATGGCCTTTGCGGTTGCAGTGACCAGGCTAGCGGGCAACTGACGACTGAAATTCTCCAGGGTAGCCACCGCCGCAGGCAGGTCTTTGGCCAGCCCTTCCCGAGTAGTAAGGGAAATAATGCGGGTTACGCCGATTGCGCCGAGGAAATTCAGGGTATCCGCATCGTGCAATACTTGCGCAACAGGTTCAGCCGGCACCTCGGCGTAATACATGTGGGCGCGAATAGCGGCCTGCACCGACGGCAGTTTTGCCATGGGGAAACCGGCTGGCTCCAGGATAGCGCCCGCCTTGTCAGCGCCCGTGTTGGAATGATCTTCTCCCGCTACTGCATATGGTTCGAAGGCTGCCATATCGTGCAGAAACGCTGCCGCGAACAGGACATCTTCATCGATCTCCAGGCCCTCGCCTGCAGCCAATGCTCGCGCCAACTGGTAATCGCGTTCACTGTGCTCAAGCCCCCACGCCGTATGCTGCAGATTGTCAGCCGCAAACGCATAAACTGTTTCTTTCCAGGATTGATCCAGTGGAATGCCCGATTTGGTTTCCTGCGCGAGCACTTGTGAAAACGTTAATCCGGCAACGGTCAGTATTAGCCAACTCTTGCCTACGAATGCTATTCCTTTCATTAATTTTCTACCCTCGATGCACAGTGGCACTTGAGTTGCTGATTTTGTTTGGCATCAGCTCAAGGACCCCAGCATACGCTATTGCCAACTACACAGATGTGTACAAGTACGCTGGAAAACCAGGCAACTGCAGGTTAGAGATCTTTAGCTGCGCGCACCATAGCCTCAACATCGGCCAAGAGCTGCTTGGCGTCAAACACTATGCCATCTTTGATAGTGTAGCTGACACCACCAATCCGTTTCAGTTCACCTGCTTCTCGGTCCAGGTACATGTGGCCCGTGCCATAAAGAACCTTGAAGTTTCTTACCGGGTTTTCATCCAGCAGGATAATATCGGCTTTTTTGCCCGGCACGATCGAACCTATTTCATCCTCCATACCGATGAGCTCAGCACCATTCAATGTTGCCGCCTGAATAACCTCCAAGGGGTGGAAACCTGCCTCCTGCAGTAACTCTAACTCCCTGATATAGGCAAAGCCAAACAGTTTGAAGATAAAACCAGCATCAGAACCGGTCACCACGCGACCGCCGTTGTTCTTGAAGTCGTTAACGAAGTCCATCCAGATCCTGAAAGCTTCACGCCAGGCAACTTCATCGGCGGTAGTCCAGTCGAAATGGTAGGAGCCGTGCAGACGCGGATCCGGCATAAAAAATTCCTGTAATGCCGGCAAGGTATACAGCTCGTGCCATTCCGCATCCCGGGCCCGCATCACGTCCCGATTGGCTTCATAGATTGTAAACGTAGGCACCAGTGTAAAATCGAGTTCAATCAATTCATCACGTACCGCATTCCATTTTGGGCTACCTGGCGCTGCGGCCTGCTGCCATAGGCGACCCGCCTGACCGAATCGCCATTGCTCGTCGGAATAGTTATAGTCAACCGGATAGTCCTGAATAGTGCGATCAGTAAACAGAGATTCCGGCAGACCATACCAGTGTTCCATGCTATCCAAACCCATGCGCGCACTGTCCAGCACATTAGTGGAGTACACCGAAGTCTGATCGTGGTGATTTGATGTTCCCATACCCAGTTCACGAGTGGTGGCATAGATCGCTTCCGTCGCGGCGCGGGTCGCGCCTCGCAATTTCACACCATCGGCTCCGCGGCGCTGCACTTCCCGAACCCAGGCCTCAGCGCCTTCTGCGCTGGTCACTGATCCCCCTGGAAACATCGCATGCACTACCAGTCTGGGCGCTGTAATTTCTCCAGCGATACTGCGCTCTCGATGGGCTACGGTCCAATCTAGTCCCATACCGCTACCAACTTCCCTGACTGTGGTAATGCCGTGAGCCAGCCACAGTTTGAATACATATTCTGGAGGCGTAATTGCACCGGTTAAACCTTGCCCGGTATTGCCAATGTGGGTATGAGCGTCGATAAAACCTGGCAGGGCATACATGCCTGTGCCATCAATGATTCGAGCTCCGGACAATGCAGGCGTAGAGGATTCAATCGCGGCAACCCGATCCCCTTTCACCACAATTGTTACCGGACCTCGCGGTGGCGCACCTTCACCGCTTATCAGCATCACATCGGTAATAAGTAGCTGCTCGAACGGACCCTCTCCTCGAATACGGTCTGGTGCAGGACCCGGAATCGCGATGCCGTTCCTAATGGCGCGTGTTGCACCTTCCTCTCCGGGGACAATAGCTGCGCGATCCTGGGCAGACACTGCGGTGAGCATTAATAATGCTGAAAGCTTAATGGTTAACCTGATCATGCTAAACGAAGCCTCTATTATCCTGTGTATTGTTTTCTGCGCTGACTGGCGCATTTTCCTGATGGCGCACACTTGCTGCGTCTCCCCGGGCGTTCGTCAGCATCATCGTAATCTGTTCTGACTGCGCCAGTGATGTTATCGAAGCTAGCACCGCAAGATGAGCACAGACAAGCAGCCAGTGTTTCTGCCTAAATATGCTAGCTGGCTTATGCTAGCAAATCTGCCTGCGAAGTAGAGCGCAGTGTAGACTTTCGGAATCAGCAGCGTCTAGTGACTCTTCCGGAATTTCTGCAACCCGATTACAGGCATTAATTACAGAGGACATATTGTCGCAAATCTACAATCTTCCCCTGCCAGTCTCACGCATCAGAATAACTGCAGTTCCCGCCACTGTAGACTTGGTGGGGTAGAGCTTTTAAGCTCCAACAATCACCTTTGAGTCAGCGCTAGCGAATGGTTCTGCATTAAGGTCGTTTCTATTGATGGTGAAACCCGTAATGGTGAAACCCGGGATCAGCAGAGGCCTGAACAGGTTCCGCATCCCCCAGCTTGCTGACTCATGGACGAAGCCAAGCCAACCGCGAAATAGACAGGCAGATCATCAAAATGCATTCGGTGATATTCGACAATGATATTGGCATCGACGATGCCATGGCGCTGCTGCTTTTGCACTACGCCGAGTCCGTTGAGCTGTTAGCAATCACGACCCGCTTTGGCAATGCCAGCATCGCCGACACAACCCGCAACGCGCTGATCATGAAAGACTTGTTTGATATTGAGGCACCGGTTTTCCGGGGTGCTGCAGCTCCGATGGGCAAGCGTCTGGGAGAGGGTTTTCCCATGCATGTGCATGGAGAGAATGGGCTGGGCGACATTGACCTGCCGGCTCCTCAGGCAAAGGCCGAACCGCTGCCAGCGGCTGAAGCGCTGCTTGAGGTGACGAAGGAAGGTGACGGCGAGGCTATCATCATCGCTGTTGGCGGGCTGACCAATATCGCACAGGCATTGGAGCTGGATCCCAATTTTGCGAGCCGGGTCAAACAGCTCATCATTATGGGTGGGGCTTTTGGTTACAATCGGCACAGCGGCAATGTCTCCCCCGTCGCAGAAGCAAATATCGCCAGCGACCCGCAAGCGGCAGATATTGTATTTCGCAGCGGCATGGCGACGACTATCGTTGGCCTGGATGTGACCCATGAAATCATTATGGATCGGCCTTATATGCAATCACTGCTTGATTGCGGGGGTGAAGCCGGCAAGTTTATTACCAGCAGCCACCAGTACTATCTGAATTTCCATCACAGCCTGAGCGGCAGGTTCGAGTGTCCTCTGCATGATTCTGCCGCAATCGCCTATTTGCTGGCCCCAGATCTCTTCGCCACGGTCAAGCGACCGGTTCGTGCGGTTACCGAGGGCATCGCAATGGGCCAGACCATTCACGGCGATGATCTCAGAGAATACGTTTCCAGCGCGTGGGATGATGTGGCTGATAGCACTATCTGTATCGGTGTCGATGGCCCAGCTGTGCTTGAGCTATGCCGGAGCATTCTGAGCAAAGCTGCCAAATCAGGGAATAATTGATGAACAATAGCAGCACAATTATCTGGGTAATCGGAAGCATCAACACCGACATGGTAGTAAAGGCTGGCAAGCTTCCAAGCCCCGGTGAAACGGTGCTGGGTGGTGAATTTCTCATCAATCCCGGCGGTAAAGGCGCCAATCAGGCTGTCGCAGCAGCACGCCTGGGTTCTGCGGTCGCCATGGTGGGCTGTGTTGGCAGCGACGTGTTTGGTGATGAAGCCATCGCAGGGCTTAAGGACGAACTAGTCGACTGTAGCCATATTTACCGGGATGACAGCAGGGCGTCAGGTGTCGCACTTATCAGCGTGGATGAAAAGGGAGAGAATCATATCGTGGTTGCGCCCGGCGCCAATAGCGCCTTAAGTCTGCAGCATGTAGAACAAAGTTTTAATCATATCCCTGTTAATTCCCTGGTTATGCTGCAACTTGAAATCCCGCTGAATACAGTCAGCCATGTGCTAACACTGGCGAGGCAGAAGAATTGCAAGATTATTCTGGACCCGGCTCCCGCCAGAGAACTACCGGATACTGTGTTTCAGGACTTGTTCCTGATCACGCCCAATCAATCAGAAGCTGCGATGCTGACGGGTATCGATATCGAAGACATCAATGCCGCGAAGACTGCGGCTCAGCAACTATTAGAAATGGGCGTAAAAAACGTGGCACTCACGCTTGGTGGACAAGGTGTCATTTTCGCCTCTGAGCAGGGTATAGAAGTCATCGCTGCGCCTACAGTAAGCGCCTTGGATAGCACTGCAGCGGGAGACTGTTTCAATGGCGCTCTGGCCACTGCGCTTGTCAAAGGCGCGACATTGAGCGAGGCTATAAAATTCGCCTGTCATGCGGCTTCCATCGCGGTGACCCGACTTGGCGCGCAGAACGCCATGCCTCGCGAGCAAGAATTAAACAGTTTCGCTTGATGGAGTGAGTTTGGACCCTGGTATCGCTCGCCCGAATTCAATTTTGGGTACCTCAACAACCACTGTGAGCACCACTATGCCGTACTACAAAACAGAAGCCCATTACCCATCATTAAAGCTGGAGCTGCGGCTTTGAGCGCGCTGACACCTGATCTTGAAATTTGGGTAAGGCTAGGATTGTTCGCCCTGATGTTCTTAATCCTCGCGCTGGCAGAAGTTCGCTGGCCACGTCGACAGCGCAACTTCTCGCGACAGCAGCGCTGGGCCACAAATCTGGGGCTTAGCCTTGTCAATTCCTTGCTCTTGCGCTTGATGGTGCCCATAGCTGGCGTGGCGGGGGCAGTCTGGGCTGCTGACCGAGGTGTCGGACTGTTCAATCTGCTGACGCTGCCACCCTGGCTAGAGATTGCCCTGTTTATCCTACTCTTCGACCTGACGATTTACGGGCAACATCGGCTATTTCACGCCATCCCCCTGCTCTGGCGCCTGCATCGTGTCCACCACACGGACGAAGACTACGACCTCACCACCGGCAATCGCTTCCACCCTCTTTCTATCTTGCTGTCAGCCCTGATCAAGCTCGCATTAATAGTAACCCTAGGCGCTTCTGCCTTGGCGGTTTTGCTAGCCGAAGTGATCCTTAACCTCATGTCCATGTTCAACCATAGCAATCTTGGCTTACCTCGTGCCGCTGAGCAAATTCTGAGAACCGTCATCGTTACCCCGGACATGCACCGTATACACCATTCGCGAGATCAAACTGAGCACAACAGGAACTTCGGATTCAATTTCAGTTTCTGGGATCGAATGCTCGGCACTTATCTTGGAGAACCAGAGGGGAGTCAGGAATCCATGCCGCTTGGTATTGATGGATTTGCTGGCAAAACAACAAGGAGCATCCCGGCTTTACTCAAACAGCCTTTGCTCGCACCATCCATAGATAAGCAATAAGGAAATCAAAGTCCAAGCTGATGAGAAGCGTCTATTTAGCTTTATTACTGTTAATGGTTATACCCGGCACCCATGGGGCAGAGAACGGAATCACTGGGCTTGGTAGCGACTTCATCGCAGCGGAACTACAGCGAACACGGTCTGACCCGGATAGTACAGTAAGCGTCAGTATTGCAGCACCCCGTGACTATGTATTCGATTTTCTCACCACTCGACTGGACGAATACGCTGATGGCGCTGCCGCGCTGCGGTTTGATCATGCCGATTCCGCCATCACAGGCAGACTCAGCCGGGGCAGCCTGCGGATTACTACAATGGACAGCGGGGAAACCCTGGCACAGCGCTTCCTGCTGTTCACTGCTCCAGCAGAATTCGCCTACCATACCAACATGGAACTCTCCACGCTGTCGGTTCCTCTCAAGTATTCAATCACGCGTTATTTACTCTCTGAGATCAATAATGAGAACACCGAGCTAAGCGTCACGGTAAGCTATCAAGCCAGCAACAGACTATTTGCATTCATAGTCAGAAGAGCCTTTAACTCTGCACTCAGACGAGATTTTGAACGAGCTGCCAATATCATCGCAGAGAAATACAAAAATGAAAGCACCGAATAGCTGTGACTGGTTTTTTTCGATAACAAATCACCTTCCCCAGGAGAAACCGAAACCTTGAATTAAGGGGCTTCAGGGGAACTGTCGCCTGAAGCCCCATATCCAAAGCTTTCTTAAATTTTCCGGCGCGCATCACGCTTTCTCATACCCTTCTTTGATTAGTTTTTTGCCGCGGGAGGCATTGATATAACCCTTTGCCGCTGAAGCTAGCCTAGAAATTTTAGGATCGATATGTAGTTACCGCAGCAATATTGTTTCCTATGGCTAGCGCGCAATTGCAAAGCTTTCGTTCAAGCTTTCTAGAATCGCAGCCAACTGGAGCGCCCTTTCTCTACACGCTCAGCTCTGCCACGCTTCTCATCTGGAGGGGGTTTGCCTTGCCTGCAGAGCCCTCCCATGAGACGCCGATCAACTGCAAACATTGATAGCCTAATTTAACGGTGATAAGGTCAACACACTTTTCCAAAAGCACACACATTATAAAAACAACTATTTTGGAGGTCCCTGTGAAAACACCCTTCTATTACAGCCTGATCCTGGCTGGACTCTGCAGCCTCCCTGCTGCTGCTCAAACCTATTATGCCGACACGGTTGATGGTCCGCTGACGGACCGTCCAACACGCATCTTGCAGACAAACTCGGCCGGTACGGATGTCTTCGTATTTGACCCCGATACCATGGAGCAAGTCGGCTATATTCCTGATTTACCCCATAATCATGGGGCAACAGTGCACGCCGACGGCACCCATTATTATTTCACCAACGAACACGAACAAACCGTCGATGTGGTAAATACTCGAACCTTCGAGGTGGAAGAGCGCATTCAGCTTGCCAATGGCCCGCACAACCTGTCCGCCAGTATGCGCGCCCGCAAGGTCTATGTGGCAATCATTGCCGAGCCATTGATTCAGGTAATCGACATGGATTCCCATGAAATCATCGCCAACATCGAGACCGGCGGTGGTGTTCACAATACTTTTGTTACTCCAGACGGCCGCTACGCTGTGGGCGGCATGATTGGTGCCAGCGAAATCATTGCCATTAATACCGAAACAGATGAAGTAGCATGGGAGATGTCCATACCCTATACCCAAAATCCCTTCACCGGCGGCGTCCGCCCTATCGCTTTTACCACCAACCCCGATGGATCAACCCGCTCACTGCTCATCAATGTCGGTGGCTGGCATGGCTTCTGGGAAGTGGACTGGGAAAGCCAGGAGGTAATGAACAGGATCAGCCCGCCGGACGATGCCTGGAATCGTACCGATCAAACCGCCGATGGCATTCAGAGCGCACCTAGCCACGGCATAGTCGTTCTGCCCGACCAAAGCCAGGTCTGGCATTCCAGTCGTGCCACGTCGCACATCTATGGCTATAGCTTCCCAGACTATGAATACCTCGGCCGAGTATACATTGGCAACCCCGCCTGGCTAACCGCGACTAATGACAGCAAACACATCTGGGTTGGTGTCGCCAGCCACAACGAGACTGCGGTAGTGGATGTCGAGGCAATGGAGGTGGTCAAGCGATTCCCGGTTGGGCAGGCTCCAAAGCGTATATTTACTGCCATTATGCCCAGTGACTGGCAGGGAGAAACGCAATGAAAATAACTTCTTTCAAGCTCGCAATACTGACAATGACTGGACTGCTGTTGGCTAGTTGTGGAGAGGAAAGCCCCAGCCCGCAAAGCGCTCTCTCTGAGTCCGGTATCAGTGTGCCAAATACCCCCAAGGGGCTGGACTATGCCTTTTATAAAGAGGCGATCGAACCTATCTTCATGCGACCGCGCGGCGGCTACATCGGCTCAGATGCGGGATGCGTCGCCTGCCATACCAGCCAGGCCAATGCCCCGCTTGGCCTGCAGCCATTGACGCTTGAGGGTGACAGGGTGTTCTGGACTGAAGCCCAGTCCAGACAGAATTTTGAAAACGTAGCAATGCTAGTTAATCCTAGCGAGCCTGATCGCAGTCGTCTGTTGATGGCACCGTTAGCTCCCGCAGCCGGCGGAGAGCGACACTCCGGAGGAATTTTCTGGGACAGCAGCAACCACAGTGAATACCGGCTCATTGCCGAGTGGATCGCATCCGGCTCAGATACCGCCGGCGCTTCCGAAGTAGTGGAAGTTGATTTCGAATTTTTCCGTTCCTGCGTGCAGCCCATTTTTGTTAATCCAATCGAAAACGCCATGCCCTGCGCCGAGTGTCACAGCGGCGAATTTGCCGTCGAACCACCCGCGAACGCCTATTGGACTGAAGAGCAATCGCGCCAGGCTTATGAGGATCTCGTCTACCTGATTGATCCGGGTCGTCCGGACAGCAGCCGCTTCCTGCACAAACCGCTTCACCCCAATGCTGGAGGGGATCTCATGCATAACGGCGGCCGCCGCTGGTTTTCCAAGGATGACCCCGAACGCCGCGCCCTGGAGGACTGGGTCACGGGCAATGCATCAGGCTCGCAATGTCCACCTGCCCTGCAGTTCGATTATCCGCCGAGGTCTTGAGGCGATGATTGGATTTTTGCGATCGGGATTCTTTTGGGCGTCATTACTATCGTTAGTAGCTTGCACGGAGCAGTCTCCCGAGACCACGGCGGATGGCATATTCACAGCAGCCCAGGCGCAGCGCGGCGAGGGACTATTCGATCAGCATTGTGCTCGCTGCCACAGCATCGAAGAGTTCACCGGCCGAGCCTTTAATACGATCTGGGCAGGCACGCCAGCTGCGGCGCTCTACCTGCGCATAGCGAATACCATGCCGATGGATCAACCCGGCAGCCTTGGCACAGAGCAAAGCACTGCCTTGATGGCCCATATTCTGGCAAGCAACGGTATGCCCACAGGGGAAAAGCCCCTGGCAGGCGATTTGGAATGGCTGAGCAGCATTCTGATTGCTCAGAAATAGGCAGAAAACCTCTGCATTACCCTCTCTCGACGTCATTTTGGCTCTAAACGCTGCTTTCAGACGCCTCTAACTGTTTTTTCATCTGGACAAGTCGGGGAGGGAGAGATACCTTCTGCTGGTTGTCAGCCATTCAACCAGCCCGGTTAGTGCTGATAAGACGTCAATTTCGTTTTAGTGCCTCGGCACGGGAGTAAATTATGATAAGAAAAAGCCTTATCTCCCTGACGCTCGGTACGGCTCTGGTCCTGATGACCTCCGTAGCAAGTGTCTTCGCTCAAGACATGGAATC
>Ga0181558_10000675_pt1 | contig 32113 bp, 20 predicted proteins | sample 011ome_22_FD_133754 | JGI IMG/M metagenome (GOLD analysis project Ga0181558, IMG submission 133754) | Coastal salt marsh microbial communities from the Groves Creek Marsh, Skidaway Island, Georgia - 011507BT metaG (megahit assembly) | ecosystem: Environmental > Aquatic > Marine > Intertidal... | reverse complement strand
TCTGCTACCAGATGGGTATCATCCATCAGCACGGGCAGCTCTAGCCCCTGCGCCGCGAGATCGGCAGCAACTGCCGCGCGATCAATTTGCAGGCCAGGGTTCATTAAGAAGAAGGCTACCCCCTGATCCTTGTACTTGGACTGCAGTTTAGCGAGTCCTACAAGGGTGGCATCGTCAGTCGCGCCAACCGCCTGCGGCACAATTACTACTGCCTGGTGGTCGTCATACCAAGCCATGTGATGCTGTGCACCTTGGTGATCGATCAAAGCGAAATCACCAACGCGCTCACCGGCAGTGGCGCCAATTGAGCAGGCTGCCACGGCGCTTGTAATAGCTGGAAGCAGGAATTTGTTCACGGGATAGTTCCTCTTTAGGTTGTGAAACTTTTTGAAGCGGATTAGATTCAGCATGCGTTTATAAGTTTTATTGCATAAGTGTACGCATTTTTCGGCTCAATGCAGCCATTTTTTCGAATTTTTGTTACTTCTCTACTCAAGCATGCAACAGAGCCCATATCAGTTGAGATGGATTGCAAATTTGATCAAAATCTCCCCAGCCCAAATTTTTAGAGGCTCTTTAAAGTTAGTTACTAAATATTCGATGCCCCATAACAGGGCTTTTTAATTCCCAACACGGGTAACACTTTCGGTAACGTTCCTACCCTGAGCGGTGCTCTGCCGCTTCTGCATCAGCGTATTGTCGGGGCTGCTTGCACAAACCCATGCCCATACCTGTTCTACTTTTTTACAGGATTTTCCCTGCTGGTTTGCCTGAGGAATCCATGCACACCGAGAATCTGCTTATAAATGCACTCTATTTTTAATCGCAGCTGTTATATTGCCGTCCCTCTGCTCAAGCGCTTTGGCCTGGGTTCGATCCTGGGCTATCTATTCGCGGGCGTGATTCTGGGTCCCTAGGCCACCGGACTGATTGATGACCCTTGGGCGGTGCTGCACTTTGTCGGGTACGATGTGATTCTGTTCCCGCGCCAGATCGACGAAGAATGCCGGCACCACCAGGATTTTTAATTTTGTTGGTGACCTCGGTTTCGCTGCCGTCGACCAGCACAAGGCTGCCGCTATCTCCAGGTTGGCCGCCACCCTCCGCATAGAACACGGTCTTATCAAGGACTAGACCAGTGCTATCTCCTGTAGCCACTGCCTCTAGCACGTGGGCCTGGCAAGTCCGGAGGTAGGCGTCTTCCCGGAACAATTCCAGGGTCTGGTCTTGGGTTGTGATCTGGGGCTGAGTCTGGAACATAGCGACTTCCGATTAACTAAAAACGCATGGAGTACTGCTGGTGGCACAGTATGAGCGTTATCATTGCGGGGCGGGTAGAGAAGTCAATGCAGCAGCCAGGCGTTGAGGTCAACTAGCTTGTAAAACCCAATCCACTCGCAGTTAATGGGCGTATGTAAAACGCAGGCTTGGGAAGGAAGACAGTTTTATTTTTCCTGCCTATTACCTGCCAATCACCTGCCAATCGGTGGCAAAGCTAGCCGCTGCGAATCCAGTTGAACAGAGAGTTAAAATTAATATGACGCAAGCAGTACTATTGATGAATTTGGGAACGCCCGCTGAACCTACAGCCAGGGGCTTGCGCGACTTTTACAGGTATTTCTTCAAAGACCCTTATGTATTTGATTTCAACCCGGTAGGGCGCTGGCTGCTGCGCAACATGATTATCCTGCCATTTCGTGCCCCTCGCATCGCCAAGGACTACGCCGAGATCTGGATGGATAAGGGCTCGCCGCTGAAGGTCTATGCGGATGAGATGGAAGCGAGCGTGCAGCAGGCCTTTAATGCGCAGGGCCGCGACGTGCTGGTCCGCACCGGCATGGCATACAGTAAGCCTTTCGTCTGGGATGCCATGGCGGAACTCGAGGCAGCCGGGGCGACAGAGATTCTCCTGCTGCCCATGTTCCCACAGTACTCCACGGCAACGACCGCTTCAGTCTTTAACTCGGTAGAAAAGGCAGCGAAACGCTGGAAGACGCCACCGCGGCTGCATTTTGTCGACGACTTGTTTCAGGAATCGGCTTTCATCAAGGCCTGGTCTTCGCTGCTCAAAAAGCACGTGGACTACGATGCCCTCGATCACGTTATCTTCAGTTACCACGGCGTGCCTGAGAAGACTATCAAAAAGGCAGATACTGCCAATGTCTGCCAGTTCGGTGGCTGTTGTGACTCAGTGACTGTCGGCAATAAGCTTTGCTACCGCATGCAGTGCGTGCAGACCACGGCGTTAATCACTCGGGAGCTCGGATGGGACTCTGAAAAGTATTCCGTTGCTTTCCAATCACGCTTTGGTCCCTTGCCCTGGATTCAACCCTACCTCGATGATCACATCGAAGAACTGGTGGGTAAGGGCAAGAAACGCATCGCTGTGGTTACCCCGAGCTTTATCTCTGATTGCCTCGAGACTCTGTTTGAAATTGGTATCGAATACCGAGAACAGTTTGATGAGGCCGGTGGCGAAGCGTTCCAGTTGGTGCCCAATCTCAACAATGACAAGGATTGGTTCCAGGCGGTCTATACTATTGCTAGCGAGCATTTGCTCCGGTTTTCCCCAGTAAAATAATCAATAAAAGACAGGAATTCAGACTGAGTTGTTGCGCTGAGTAAGTTAAATTGATCAGCTCTTGCCCATGATGGACAAGAATTTAACAAAGAAGCACTATTGCCGACTCGCGGTTCTCTCTGAGCCAGCTAATAGTGCTGATCCCCCCAATGGTTAACCACCTGAAAATTCTGTGGAACGGCGGGATTGACCCCGATACCGCCAGCCCGGTCAGTTTGCGCAAGCTCGCCAGTAACCCAGCCATATTTGCTTATTGGGCAGTGATTGCCATGGCCACAGCGGGTGTTGGCAGTAATTCCTGGGCCTGGCCAATGGTGTTGTCAGCTATTAGTGCTTGGTGGCCGGCCGTCTGTCAGGAGTTTTGTGGGCATTCATTTGTGGCATCACGCTGTGGAGATTTGCCTGGCTGCAGTACAACGGCTATCAGTTCGAGTTTGGCCCTGTGACGACAGGGATCGAACCGCTGGTGCTGGCCTTTGAGGCAACTTTGGTATTGATCATGCTAACGGTGGCGATCTTTATTTTTCGCAGTGGTCAGCTAAGCGCTGAAAAACAACTGAATTCCACTGTTAATCAATTGGAAAAATAAGTCCATGACCGCAGCCTGGCTGAGGCAGAAGCACGCCAGTCCGAAGAGGCGAAGTCGACGTTTCTGGCGGCCATGAGCCATGAGTTAAGAACACCCCTGAATGGTGTGATTGGTGCCTCGCAGCTGTTGCAGAATGACGGCGGGCTGTCCCAGAAGAAGCAGGAACTGGTCAACGTAGTCCTGCGCAGCAGCGAAACCCTGTTGGAATTAATTAATAACGTCCTCGATTTATCGAGGTTGGATGCCGATGCCATTGAATTGGAGTCGGAGCCGCTGGATCTGCGCGACGTGGTCGGCTCCAGCGTAGAGCCGCTGCGTTTCCAGGCGCGGGAGAAGGGGCTCGCATTCAACCTGGTGGTTGAAGATGATGTGCCTGCCTGGATCAAAGGAGATTCAACCCGCCTGCGTCAGGTGATTCTGAACCTCGTAGGTAATGCGGTGAAGTTCACCAACAGCGGTGAAGTATCAGTGGTTGTGGATACGGCGCTGGAGCGCATTCGCATGAAAATCAGCGACACCGGGATTGGCATACCCAAGGAAGCGCAGGCCAGCTTGTTTGAGCCGTATGTGCAGGCCAGCAAATCCACCCAACGAAAATTTGGTGGATCCGGCTTGGGGCTGACGATTGTTCGCAAGCTGGTAAGCGCCATGAATGGCAAGATCGTCGTCGACTCGGTGCCGGGTAGAGGCACCATTTTCACGGTTTTCCTGCCTATGGAAGCCTGCCCGGCGCCTTTAAAGCGACCGCCTAATGCGCCAGAGCTGCGGGTCCCAAGGTAGCTCCACATTGTGGTTGCCGATGACAATGCGGTTAACCGTATGGTGCTATGCCGAATGCTTGAAGAAGACGGCCATCGTGTCGCGACCATGTCCAATGGCAGGGAAGTAACAGACTATATACCCAAACATGAAGTTGATGTGGTTTTCATGGATCTGCAGATGCCGGTCATGGATGGCGTCTCAGCTTTTAAGCGAATCCGCGCCATGTCAGGGAAGCGCGCTTCTACCCCCGTAATCGCGGTCACCGCCAATGTTCTTACCGAAAGCCGGCGGGAAATGGAGGAGTTGGGCATGAATGGATTTCTTACCAAGCCTTTCCACCAATCGGATTTGCGGGAAGTTCTGCACGGTGCCGTGCAGCGCTTGCGATAAACCGCGCCCCTGCATCAATATTTTTCATGACCTGAATCAAAATGTGCGGATTTGGCCCGCGTATGCTTCCTCTTGTTCAATTCAAACAAAGAGAGAGGAAGCACTATGGCTGCGCACGTTATTTCAGAAAATGCCGCCGAGCGAGAAGACCTGGTACCCGTGGTACTGAAGATTTTCGGTCTCTACGTCACCATCATGACCGTGGCCTACTTTGTAGGCAACGCGATCTACCAGATTCCATAGCGCGACTCCCTAGTCCCTGTGGCGCATGCTTGGGCCTGCGACACAGGGTCGCAGTGGGCCCGCTGCTAGGCGCTTGCTGTTAGACTGCAGCTGTTTTGATGGCTTGGAAGGCTAGAGTGAGGCTGGAAAGCGGCTCGCATGGCCCTGAGATGCCCCCAAAATCTATAAAGAGACCTCAGGGAGCGTTCATTATGGTACGAGTACGCAGTCTATTTTGGCTTACGCTAGCACCGGTTGGCGTTGCACTTTCATGCTGGCTGGTCATGCCGGTGGTTTTGTAGGACCCTTACAATCAACACACAAGCAAAAAGGAGCACATCGCGAACGATGTGCCCCTTTTTTATTTGCGGGTCTTTTACCTCAGGAACTGGCGCTGGCTAGATGCGCGTCCTGGAGTAATAGACCGGGGTGACTACGCACTGATCGCACGCTTCACCAGGTTTTGCATTAATGGCACTTTGAAGCCATTGTGCGCCAGGGTGCGAGCACCCGTGGTGGCCATTTCCTTGACAGAGTCAGCCGTCTCAGCTGATCTGGCGCTACCACGAATCGCGTTTTCTACGTCAGTCAAGCGGCGCGGCGTAGTCTGCACTGCACCGACCACGATACGAGAGTCCTGAATCTGACCGCCGCTGACTTTGAAAGCAGCAGCCACGTTAACCAGTGAGAAATCCCACACGTTGCGATCCGCAACCTTCTCCCAGTAGAAGTCGGCGTTGGCCCAGGTAGAAGGAATCCTGACAGCAGTCAGGATGTCACCAGGCCGCAGGATAGTGGTGTTCTCTATATCGTTGGCTGGTCCAACAAAGAAGTCCTGTGCTGAGACCACGCGCTCACCGCTCACATTCTGAATCACCATAGAGGCATCCAGTGCCACCAGGGCAGGAGCAGTATCAGACGCGCCAGCTGCGACACAGCGGCTCTGGTCGAACAGCGCGTGCTCGCGGTTCATGCCCTGTGGCGTATCGGCGTAACACAGGTTACCGCCGGCACGATAGCAGGAGAGGCCGCGGCGATAGTACCAGCAGCGCACATCCTGGCTGACATTGCCGCCGAGGGTGCCAATGTTGCGGATCTGTGGGCTGGCCACTTTGCCGGCCGCATCGGCGAGCAGTGAATAACTGCTGCCAATCAGGTCGCTGGTAGCGACTTCAGTTAAGGTAGTCAAAGCGCCGATTTCAATTCCGTCAGCGGTCTCGCGAATTCCACGCAGTGACTCAATAGCACTCAAATCGATCAGGGCGTCGGCGGACTTGGCGCGGTCTTTCAACCAGCCGTAAGTGTCCTGACCTCCCCCAACTAACCAACCTCTCTCGGCGAGGCGGTCAGCAATCGCAAGCGCATCTTCAACCTGCACCGGTTGGTACAGTTCCATATTTGGCATTACGTCATGTGATGGCATAGTTCACCTCAGAAAGTATTAGTCTTTAAAGAACCGGCGCCGGAGCTATAGCTGTTGCCGGCCAGGTGATCGATGATCATGTCGGTCGTCACCGGTGCGGTGTTGAACAGATGTCCGCCCAGCGCATCGCGCAAGGCACTGGATAGCGCGGCAGCTGCTGCACCCTGAGTCGGTTCACCGATACCGCGTCCACCCGTCGGGTTTTGCGGATCAGGAATGTTCACGCCCTGGGCAATGGTTTCAACCGGCACGTCCATATTGGTTGGTGGCTTGCACTGATACAGACCTGTGTTCGCCGGAAGGCCATTCTGTGGATCGTAGACGTGTTTCTCCAGACCCGATAGACCGACTCCCCAGACCGCGCCGCCACGCATGGCGTTTTCGAAGTTCTTGGGATGTACCACCGTGCCGCAATCTGCAACTGACGTGTAGTCGATGATTTCGTACTTACCGGTATCAACATCCAGCTCGATTTCCATGAAGCCAATAACGTTCCCCGGTGGTTGGCCCACGCCTGGGATATTGTCCTTCGCAACACCCACCAGACCTGAACCCGCCATGCCTTGCACCGCGATCTGGGTCAGTGGATTGATGTCATCTGGATACTCTTCACCGCTAAACTTGCCACCCAGTTCCATGGCGCGCTGTGCGGCTTCACCGTAGGAATAGCCCTGGCTGGCATCACTGGAGTTGAATACCCGCTCGTTGCCTATCTCATAGTCATCCGCAGTACCGCCAAAATCCATCGCAGCGATTTCTTTCATCTTCTGGATGGCATCCTGGGCTGCTACCCAGTTGGTGCGGGTATGGGTAAAGATGGTATTGGATCCACCCTGTCCAGAGCTGTGCGGCAGGTAGCGGTCAGAACGGCCCCGGACAATTTCGCAACGCTCCCAGGGAACCTGCAGTGCTTCAGCTGCCGCGCGACAAGTTCCTGCGTAGGAATAGGTGCCGAGATTACCGACACCGCTGTGGATGTAGAGTTTGCCGTCGGTACCAATGCGCAGCAGGCCATCGTAGCCACGACCGCCAGCACCGTGATAGCCGAGGCCCACGCCGACGCCGCGTCGCTTACTGCCACCAATTTCTCGTGGCTGGCTGACTCGGTCTGCCCAGTTAAAGGCGCGTGCACCCTGGTCTAATGCTTCACGTACGAAGGCGCTGGTGACAGGTCCCTGCCCGCCACCCTGGAAGCCATCGCTGTCCAGTACATTGACCTTGCGGAATGCAACCCGGTCCATGCCAACAGCATCAGCGAGCTTGTCAGTCATTGGTGCCAGAACCGCGGCCATTTCATTTTGACCGGGTCCACGTTGGGCGCCGCGAGGCGTGGTATTGGTGTAGACAGAGATATGACGGAAACGCATGTTCTCTGGCTGATACGCCACAGTGACGTGTTGCGCAGAAGAGTTGCCGCTGCCGCCACCAGTCATACCGCCATCATTGACGATGATCAGGTCGACAGCCGAAACCTTGCCGTTTTCCTTCACGCCAGTTTTGATCCAGCCCTGCATGCCGGAGCGTGCGGAGCCTATATAGAACTCCTGTTCGCGAGTAATGCGCAGCTGCACGGGTCGATTAAGGACGCGAGAAAAGTTGCCAGTAATGGACATGTAAGGGTAAGGGCCAATCTTCGAACCAAAGCCGCCACCGGTGGCTTCGTTAATGAATACCAGGTCTTCCAGCGGGATGTTCAGCATTCGCGCAAGGCCGGCATTGTTAGCACTTTGGCTCTGGGATGAACCATGGAAGTAGCATTTGCCATTCTCCCAGTAAGCCATGCAGGTGCGGGCTTCTAAAGAATGGTGCGGATAGCCCATTGTGACGAATGGCTCTTCAATGATGTGAGCAGCTTCCGCAAAGCCTGCCTCAATATCACCGAAAGCCCACTCGTTGGTGAACTCCGCGCCTTCAGGTTCGCGACCCGCACGAAAGGCGTCGATAGCACTCTGTGGCCATTTGATACTCTTGATCTGTGCGCCCCTGATTGGGGTGCCTTCGGGACCTTCTTCTTCGGTACGAACCAGTGCATTCCCATCGGGGTAGGCGTTAGGACCGTTCGGAGACAGGCTTTCCAGCGGATCCACCACGAATTCGCGACGTTCCAAATCGACGCGGATACGATCCAGTGCAGTTTCAGCAATTTCTTCTGAAGTTGCGGCCACCGCGAGGATGGGTTGACCCACGTAGGTGATGTAATCGGAAGCCAGCGCCGGATTGGCAGGTGGCGCGACTGGTGGCAGGTCGTCGGCAGTGAAAATGCCAACCACGCCGTCCATGCGCAACGCTTCTGATGCATCGATGTTAACAACCCGGCCTGAAGGCATTGGGCTGGTGAGCAAGCGGGCGAATACCATGCCCTCTGCCTTGTAGTCTTCCGCGTATTTGATTTCACCCGTGACCTTGCCCGGCACACAGGGAGGCATAAAATCTTTTCCTATATGTGTACTCATGCTATTTGCCCCGAGGCGCGTAACACGCCATTGATATAGTGTTCATAGGCACCGCAGCGGCACAGATTTCCTGACAAGCCGGCGCGAACTTCTTCACGGCTAGGTCGTGGGTTGCTGTTCAGCAGGGCGACTGCCGACATCACCTGACCTGGCGTGCAGAATCCGCACTGAGGCGAATTCTCATCAATGAATGCTTGCTGTACTGCATGCAGAGTGCCATCTGCAGACTTGACGCCTTCGATGGAAACTACTGCCTTGTCCTTGACGTTATGGGTCAGGACCGAGCAGGCATAGTTGGGAACACCGTCGATTAACACTGTGCAGGCGCCACATTCACCGCGGTTGCAACCAATCTTGGTGCCGGTGAGATCCAGTTTGTAGCGCAAGGTGTAGGCGAGTGTCTCCGAGGGCATGACATCCACCGGTCGACTGCGGCCGTTGATGTTCAGCGTTATCAAGCGCTCGGCGGCTCCAGCCCCCGATTGGGCATTGGCGAGGTAGACTCCGGCACCGGTTGTAGCGGCAGCACCGGAGAAAATTACCCCCTTGATAAAACGTCTGCGTGTGAGTTTGGAATTCACTGGCTTAGCTCCGTTTTTAAGTTGAGTAAATACATACAGTTAGCAGGGCTTTAGTATGCTTGTTTTTATAAGGTTTACTGCGCATATAGCTACCTATGAGGCTAGACTTTTTCCTCCCCAAAAGCAATATGACCGCAGCGCGTGGAACCTCTACAGAGCGCGTAAAACCTGGGTTTTACCTCTATTGCGAATAAAAAATCACACACTGTCACAAAAAGCCCCCATTTGGCGCGGAGAATGCGTCTGTTAGACCATGTCAGCAAACGCAGGAAATTGACTGGATTTATCAGTCACTTTGCACGCAGAATCTGCTGCTGGTGCTATCAGTCATGCAGCGGAGTCCAGAATTACAGTGATACAGAAAAGCAATGCAAGCAAAGCCATCACGGTGCTTTGCGCCGTAACAAGCCTGTGCGGCCCAGCAGCCCTGCAGGCGCAGACCTTTACCGAAGCCATGATCACCATTGCCGAGCGCACGAACTATGCGCGCACTTCAAGCTTCCAGGAAGTGGTGGACGTTATCGACGCCCTGGACCGGGAGTCCGAATTCATGCACAGGGAAACGCTGCTGCTCACCCGGGAGGGTCGCGATGTGCCTGTCGTGGTGCTGGCGAATCCTGCGGTGACCAGTCCCGAAGCAGCAGCGGCATCCGGCAAACCCGTCATCTACATCCAGGGCAACATCCACGGTGGGGAAGTGGAGGGCAAGGAAGCATCGCTGATTGCCATGCGCGACATTCTCTTCGGTGACAAGCAGCATTTGCTGGACAATCAAATACTGGTTTTTGTGCCTATCTACAATGCCGACGGCAATGATGCCATGGCAGAGAACTCCCGACCTAACCAAGAGTTGAGTCCAGTCATGGCAGGCATACGCACCGCCCACGGCTATGATTTAAATCGCGACGGCATGATCATGGAGGCGGATGAAACCCAGGCGCTTTACAGCAATGTGATTCAACGCTGGGATCCGGATTTGCTTGTTGACCTGCACACAACAAATGGCACCTGGCACGGTAACGCGCTTACCTATGCGCCCTCATACCACACTGCTGGCGATGCCAGTACTTCAGATTACACCAGTGACGTCATGCTTCCCGCGATCAAGCGAACGGTTAAGGAGAAATTTAATCTGGATTTTGACTGGTACGGCGGTTACAACTATCGAGACTGGCCGCCAACCGAGCTACGCACTTACCATCACGCACCACGCTATATTACCAATCATATGGCGCTGCGAAATCGCATGGCGATTCTCAGCGAAACCTTCTCCCATGATCGCTTCTATAAGCGCGTGCATGCCGCCAATGCCTTCGTTGAAGAGATTCTCGAATACACTCACCTGCACGGCGAACAAATTCAACGCATCAATGCCGAGGCCGATGCCCGCGTTGCCGACTCAAGCATAGGGCAGAAGAAGGGCGTGCAGTTCACCATGGTACCCCTCGATGAACCGCTGGACTTGCTCACCTATAGCTACATCCCCTACCAAAAGGCTGATGGTTCGACCGACTTTGTTCGCAGCTCTGAACTAGTCACCATTGAAGGCGTCGCCAACTACAATGCCTTCGAAGCAAGCAAGACAGCAACAGTACCAAGTGCCTATATCTTCAGCGCCGCGTTCGCTGGTCTTGCGGAGAAACTCGAAGCCCATGGTATCTGGGTAGAAGTTCTGGAAGCAGACGCGACCTTCAGCGGCGAACAGTTTGTCATCAATGAAATAGGCAAACAAAGCTATGTGCAAAATGGCCACACCAATAGCCTGCTTAGTGGTGAGTTCATTGAAACCACGAAGACGTTTTCTCGCGGTGATTATGTAGTCTCGATGAATGACCGGCTGGCAAACTTGATCTTTTATTTGCTGGAACCCGAATCGGATGATGGGCTGGCTTTTTGGAATTTGTTTGACGAATATTTAGAGGGGCAGTTGCAGAGATCAGGCTCAGCAGATTATCCAGTCTTTAAAGCCCTTTAAATCATAAGAGGCGGCGGCGTACGAAGCTGTGGCGCACAGCTGGACACGCCGTGAACCCATCCCTGGGGGCTCGGGCGTGGCATCCAAGCCACGCACGGTCCTGCTGTGCGCTACAGCTTCGCACGCAGCAATTTCACTGCTAGTTTCAGCTGTGCAATTTTTGAGTGTAAATCTTGACTCTCAATTCCAATAAATAGTCTGAACCTGTTTTCCCTCTGCCCTCCCATCAATCATGCGATTGATAGCGGTCCTAACCAAAATACATACCGCAAAATGTTTTGTTGGATACTCAACACTCATTAGGACAGTGTTTAGTGCACTTCTAGTTTGATTTGAGCATTCAGCGGTCTGCAACTAGCGCGTCGATTATTGTTTTGTTGTTGCAGATCTAGTTGAAGAATCTCGCACGATAGATAAAGCAAGCGCTGTAGCAGAGGCATTCAGGACCGGGTGCGGCATGGATGCCGCACCCGAGCCCCCATGGAAGGGTTTACGGCGTGTCCGGAATGCCTCTGCTATAGCGCGCCGCCACTCGGCTCCAAAGAAAGTTGATTGTAAAAACAGCGGAATAAAAAAAGGCCCGGCTATCAAACGATAACCGGGCCTTTTTGTTTCTAGCTTTCAGTCGAATTAAAACTCGAACTGAATGCCCATGCGGATCTCGTAAAGAGTCGCGTTTTCACGCAGGTCAGTCAGGCCACGGTTGCGGAAGTTCTCAAACACGTAGCGGTTCTGGCTGTCCACAGATGCGGTAACAACCTGCTGGTTGAAGAAGAAGGCGTCGGATTGACGTCCCCAGCTGTCGTTCAGCATGTTCAACACGTTGTAGATCTTCAGATAGGCGCGAGCCTGGGTGCCAAAGAACAATGGCAGCTCCTGATCGATACGGAAGTCTACACGCGTGGACCAGTCCGAGAAGTTCTGGTTACGTGGAACGAAACCACCAGCAAACTCGGCGTAGCCGTTGTCCTGAACAAAGCGCGCCCAGCCATCAACGTCGAAGCCAGGAGCAATCACAACATTGGAGTCGTTCAGACCTGGAATGTAGAGCTGGTGACGGCCAAAGAAGCCATCGCCTTCCAGATCGCTAGAGCTCATGACGTGGCTCGCAGGCTGACCTTGCTTGCGGTACATGAACATCGTGAATCGGGTTTCATTACCCGGGATGAATTCATGACCATAGCTGATGCGACCGGTGAAGCGATGAGGTGACACATAGTTTGATGTCGCCGCTTGAGGGTCAATTAACGTGGTCAGTGCCAGGTTGCCAAAGTTGGAACCCGCAACAGAAGAGGTCATTGGGCTGACATCGGTTTGGTCCGTGTAGGCATAACCGAAATTCCAGTCCAGTCCCCAATCGTAGCTGTGTCGGGCAACCACTGAGAATGCCAGCCCTTCGCCTTCAGTCTGAGCGTTGGTCAACATGTAGTTGTCTTCGCCGCGAACGAAATCAAAGATAGGAGCACCGGCTGCAGTGGTACCAATTTGATCCTGGGCCAGATCCTCGTAGTACGCAGGATTGTCCTGACGCGAGTAGATCAAGTCAGTATCAACAGACAGGCCATTATTGAAAGCGTAGGTTGCACCCAGTGAGTACTTCCATTCGGAAGGCTGCTCGTAGTTGGGGTCGATTAGAACCAGTCCTTCGCTGGCCGCGTTGGCTGCAGAAGTTGCAGCTACCTGGTCAACCAGTGACTGAGGTACGTCATAACCCGGACGACCAGCGCCGCTCAGTGCCACGTCAGTGAAAATAGACTCTGCACCGCTGAAGTTGCGATATTGCAGTTGGACGTTGGAGATACCGTCGTTACTCCAGGCGTTGGTAATCCAAACGTTTGGATTACCTCCAGAGTAGAGGCCAACACCACCGCGAACTGTCAGATTGTAGTTGGCTTCCCAGGTGAAACCCAAGCGGGGCATCCAGAGGTCAACACCATCCATGTTGGCATCATTGCGGACGCCAGTCAGGGTCGTGAATGCCTGGTTGAACTGGGGCCGGTCATCCATGCTCATGCGCTCATAGCGCAGACCGCCTACCAGGGTCAGGTTGTAATCAGGGATGTACCACTCGTCCTGTGCATAGAACATATCCACGTTGTTACGGAATCGTGCCGCGGCATCAGCTGGGTCGTTGGTGCCACCACCGCTGCCGTAGTAAATGCGGCTAGGACGACCGAGCAAGAAACGGTCGATACCGGACAAGCTACAAGTCGGATCATCGAAACGACCCTGGGCATCAAGTGCCGCACAGGCAGCAGGATTGCTAAGTGAATCGTCGAAATAGTCGTACTCACCACCGTTAGAGTGCTGCACGAACTGATTGAATACATCCAGTTCATCACGCTCATAGCCGAAAGTTAATATGTGATCGCCAACCAGGTATTCGCCCAGCAAACGCACATAAGTAGATTCCCAGTTCAGGGCATTGGCCTGACGGGAGTCATCCGCACCGAGGTAAACTACGTTGTTGCGTCCATTGACGCTTATCTGGTGATCGCCCACATCTTTAGGGCCCACAGTCACCTGGGAATCGATCATCTCGTTGGTGTTGTAGAAGATGTCGGTGGAGAAGGCATCAGTCCACTGTGACTTCAGTTTGACGGTCAGCGTTTCGAGATCCGCGCCCTTCTTGTAGAAGTGGTTGGCAAATTCGAATTCATTCTGGTCACCGTCAGAGGCGCGGTCTTCAATGCCTTCGTACTGGTTGTAGATCAGTGAGGCCGTGTGGCGCTCGCTGATGTTCCAGTCCAGGCGACCCATCCAGCTTTCAGCAGTCTGCTGGCCGTCAGTTGGTGCACCGCCGGTATCGATGTTGTAGAGATTGCGCGCCGCGTTGTCTATCAGGTTGAAAGTATCCAGATTCAGCCAGTCGCGCTCGACGCCGCTGCCAGAACCGGCAACACCCTGTCCGATGAACTCGGGCTGCTCTGATTCTTCATAAGCAGTAAAGAAGAACAGCTTGTCCTTGATGATAGGGCCGCCGATGCTGAAACCCTTATATTCTTCTTCATAGTCAGGTGTTGAGAACATCTGCTGAGAACCGTCACGACGCTCGATCGAATCGCCGCGCAGGCTGTCATTGGTGAACTCGTAGAAGACGTTACCTGACCACTCGTTAGTACCGGAGCGAGTAACCGCATTGATATTACAGGCGCTGAAGCCGCCATAGGTCACATCGAAGGGTGCCAACTCGGCAGAAACCTGGGCGACCGCCGCGTAGGGAAATGGCATACCCGTCGCGGTGGCGTAACCGTTGCTGTTAAGACCGAAGCGGTCGTTCTGGGCAACACCGTCCAGCATAACTGAGTTGAAGCGCGGGTGCTTACCAATACAGTTGGTCTGGGAGTCGCGGGCATCACCGTCGAGGTTGAAGCGCGGATCGAGGGAGTACACGTCGCGGATGTCGCGGTTGTAGGCTACCGCTGTATCCAGGTCAAAGGTACCGAAAGTGGCTGACGGGCCAGCTGCGATATCTACCAGGGTATTGGCTTCGCCGAATACGATGATCTCTTCGATCTCGCTGGGTGCGCCCATGTCGACGGTGAGATTGTAGATATCACCCAGTTGAATTGAGTTAATCGTGACCGTCTTGGAGTTGTTGATGGTAACGATGTATGGGCCGCCGACCGGCAGGTTAGTGGCATAGAAAGTACCGGTGTTATTCGATTCCAGCGTACGGGTAGCGCCGGTTCTGGAGTCCTGAACAACAACCGTGGCATTCGCCAGGGGATTGCCGGCAGCGTCTACGAGACGCCCGCGGATTGCGGATGAGGTGTCCTGTGCTGCCAACTCACCGGTAAATCCGATGGCTGCCAGAACAGAGGCACACAGCAGTTTCTTTGCACCATGTGGATAGCGCATGTGCTCCTCCTAATAGGGTATAAAAGTATGTGTGTAGTGTTTGTTTGAACCGCGGCTCTCGATTGCTTTGACACGCTTCCTTGCGCCCGCTACGGCTGGTTTTTCAGGCCGGTATTCTAAGGGCCTTGTGATTGCATTTTTATTACAGCAGGAGAGTTTTTATCGGCAGTGTCTGTCCCGGAAGCTCAGGTGAATTCTGGCTTTTAGACTTTACAATGGTTTGCCGAGCAGGCTCCTTCTGTGCAACCGCTGTCCCAATTTTGTCACAACGGCAGCGGCCTCCCCAAGCGTTTTTTGTTATGGGGGTGAAATAGTATTTAAGGGCGCTTCACGCTCGACCCTAATGCGCCTCAATCTGGCGCATGATTAAACAAGGAGGCGACCAGCACCAGGAGCTCATCTCCGTTTATGAACAGGCTTCCACTTAGCCAGTTAAAAGTTTTTTCAGGAATTTCCCGGTGTGGGAGCCACGCTTCTTCGCTATTTGTTCCGGCGTGCCTTCGGCGATGATCTTGCCGCCGCCGCTGCCGCCTTCGGGGCCGAGATCCACCACCCAGTCCGCCGTCTTGATCACGTCCAGGTTATGCTCGATTACAACAATGGTGTTGCCCTGATCACGCAGGTGATGCAGTACGGCGAGCAGTTGCTTGATGTCTGCGAAGTGGAGCCCAGTGGTAGGTTCATCGAGGATATACAGCGTCTTGCCGGTGTCGCGCTTAGAGAGTTCCCGCGACAACTTGACCCGCTGCGCCTCGCCACCGGAGAGAGTCGTTGCAGACTGACCCAGACAAATATAGGACAGCCCTACGTCCATCAGAGTCTGCAGTTTACGGGCAATGGCTGGAACCGCATCGAAAAATTCGCGCGCGTCCTCGATAGTCATGTCCAGTACTTCGTTGATGTTCTTGCCTTTGTAGGTAACTTCTAAAGTTTCCCGGTTGTAGCGCTTGCCGCGACAGACATCGCAGGCCACGTAGACATCTGGCAGGAAGTGCATCTCAACTTTGACCACACCGTCGCCCTGACAGGCTTCGCAGCGACCTCCCTTCACATTGAAGGAAAAGCGCCCGGGTTTGTAGCCACGAGTTCGGGCTTCCTGGGTGCCGGCGAAGAGTTCGCGCACCGGTGTGAAAATTCCGGTGTAGGTAGCGGGGTTGGAGCGGGGCGTACGACCGATGGGGCTTTGATCAATGTCTACCACTTTGTCCAAATGCTGCAGTCCGTCGAGATCTTCATAGGGTGCCGGGTTAAGCGTCGTCGCCTTATTCAGTTTGGTGGCGGTGATCGGGTACAGGGTGTTGTTTATCAGGGTCGATTTGCCGGAACCGGACACACCGGTCACGCAGGTGAAAAGGCCAATGGGTATGCTGACGTTTACATTCTGCAGGTTATTACCGCTGGCGCCATGCAGTTCGAGCAGTCTGTCCTCAGCACGCGGGTGGCGAGCATCAGGCACAGCAATACTCTCCTTGCCGGACAGGTACTTGCCGGTAAGGGAGTTGCGCGACTTCTTGATCTGGTTCAGTGAGCCTTCCGCCACAATATTCCCACCGTGCACACCAGCGCCTGGGCCGATATCTATAATGTGGTCTGCGCTGGTGATGGCTTCCTCGTCGTGTTCCACCACGATAACCGTATTACCCAGATCCCGCAGATGAAACAGCGTTTTCAGCAGCCGTGTGTTGTCGCGCTGATGCAGGCCGATGGAAGGCTCATCAAGAATGTACATGACGCCTACCAGTCCGGCGCCGATCTGGCTGGCCAGGCGAATGCGCTGGGCCTCACCGCCGGACAGGGTGTCGGCACTGCGGCTCAGGGTCAGGTAGTTTAGCCCCACGTCTACCAGGAACTTCAGGCGATCTTGGAGTTCCTTTAATATTTTCTCAGCAATCTTGGCTTGCTTGCCCTTCAATCTAAGTTTCGCAAAGTATTCTGACGCATTGGAAACGGTCATCTCGGTGATGCTAGGTAAGTTGGCGCCCTTGATCAGAACAAAGCGCGCATCTTTTCGCAGTCGTGTGCCCTCACAATCCGGGCAGGGTTGCGAACTCATGTACTTAGCCAGCTCCTCGCGCACCATGGAGGATTCCGTCTCGCGAAAGCGCCGCTCCATGTTAGGCAGGATGCCTTCGAAGGGCCAGCTGCGGGTATAGGTATTGCCACGGTCATTGACGTAACGGAACTTGATGACTTCTTTTCCGCTGCCGTAGAGGATGACCTGCTGATATTTCTTCGGCAGCTTGTTAAACGGGGTTTCGATAGCAAAGCCATAATGGTCGGCTACCGAGGTGAGCATTTGGAAATAGAAGATATTGCGCCGGTCCCATCCGCGGATCGCGCCCTCAGGCAGCGCCAGGGTCTCATCGGTGATGACGCGCTGTTCATCGAAGAATTGCTTCAGGCCGAGGCCATCGCAGGTCGAGCAGGCGCCGGCCGGATTATTGAATGAGAACAGCCGTGTCTCCAATTCGGAGATGCTGTGCCCGCACTTAGGGCAGGCGAACAGGGAAGAAAACACCATGTCTTCCTCACCCTCCTTGTCCATATGCGCCACCATGGCAAGTCCATCGGCGAGCTGGATCGCGGTCTCAAAGCTTTCCGCCAGGCGTTGTTCCAGTCCCGGCTTTATCTTGATGCGGTCGACGACCACATCGATGGAGTGTTTCTTGTTTTTTTCCAGCTCTGGCGGGTAGTCGATTTCGCAAACCAGGCCATCCACCCGTGCCCTAATGAAGCCGCTGGTTCGCAGTTCATTAAAAACATGGACATGTTCACCCTTACGCTCACGCACAATTGGCGCTAATACCATTACCCTGGAGTCCACTGGCAGGGCCATCACCTGGTCGACCATCTGGCTGACAGTCTGCGCTTCCAGCTTGGTGTTGTGCTCCGGGCAGAAGGGTTCACCTACCCGGGCAAACAGCAGTCGCAGGTAGTCGTATATCTCGGTGATTGTGCCAACAGTGGAGCGGGGATTGTGGGAGGTGGATTTTTGTTCGATCGAGATCGCCGGGGATAGGCCCTCGATATGATCGATATCCGGCTTCTCCATCATCGACAGAAACTGCCGTGCATAGGTTGAGAGCGACTCGACATAACGGCGCTGACCTTCGGCATAAAGGGTATCGAAAGCCAAGGAGGACTTGCCGGAACCGGACAGGCCGGTGATCACGACCAGCTTGTCGCGGGGAATCGTGAGATTGATATTCTTCAGATTGTGGGTGCGGGCACCCCGTACTACGATCTTATCCATGAAAATCTCACGCACTGAGCCAAACTAACCATTATCGGACCCTTTAATTACGAGAGTAAAGTCGAGATGGATTTTTATCTGTGGAGAAAGCTAGCAAAGCGGCGTCTCCCTGCCGGACTCGCCGTGAACCCATCCCTGGGGGCTCGAGCCAGGCATCCCTGCCTGGCACGGCCCTGCAGGGAGACGCCGCTTCACTCGCTGCTAACTCCCTGCAAGGTCTGAAATGAAATATTTGGTGTCCTTAACTGAGATTAGAACCCATCTCGGTAGAAGAGGAATGAGGTGCGCAGTTGCAAATGCTCTGTAATCGATTAATTGTCTTTGCCAAACTTCGCAGGGAAGTTGAGTGCAAGTGCTGTGGGGGAAATATTCAGGACTGTGGGCGGCATGGATGCTGCACTCGAGCCTCCAGGGACAGGTTTACGGCGTGTCCGGAATGTTTGCTCCACAGCGCGCAGCTTCTCTTGACACCCAATAGTGTTTAACCGGGACAGGGAGGTGTATACCGTGCCCGCGGCCCACTCAGTATCTCTGGAGATTTTAAGCGGAAAATTCCACTTAATCAGATCGATGGTATAGACTTGCAGAGTTTCCGAAATAAAAGTCAGCTAGGGCAGCTAGGGAGAAAAGTGTGGCAAGTCGCGGTGTAAATAAAGTAATTCTCGTCGGTAATCTGGGTAATGATCCTGAGGTGAGGTATATGCCAAATGGCAATGCTGTGGCCAATGTGTCTCTGGCAACCAGCGAGACCTGGAAGGACAAGAATACTGGCGACCAGCAGGAAAAAACTGAGTGGCATCGGGTGGTGTTTTTCAATCGGCTCGCGGAAATTGTGGAGCAGTATGTCAAGAAAGGCACTAAGCTGTACATTGAAGGTCGGCTGCAGACACGTTCCTGGGAACAGGACGGCGTGAAGCGCTACACGACCGAGATTGTGGCTAATGAAATGCAGATGCTGGATTCTCGTGGTGGCGCTTCGCAAGATTTTGGTGGACAGCAGGCGTCAGCGCCACAATCCAATCAGCAGCAGGCCGCGCCTGCCGCCCCGCAGAATTTCGATAACTTCGATGACGATATTCCTTTCTAGAGACTTGTAGCCAGCTTGCTCACCGTAAGCGGTGGGCGAGCGCCGGCAGCCTGTTACCCAATCCTGTTTTTATAGTCCGAGTCAGCTTTCGACAGCGGATTCCCCGTACCGAGGGGTCGGGCACTTGACTTGTGCCGGGCTTTGCCTGAAATTAGGGTGTTCGAACTAGCTAACTTACTGATTTGAAGATGGATTCTCCAGATGCGGTTGTTCATCGCCGGGGCTAATAGTCCTACCGGCAAAGATCTCATCGAAATTTTGCGGCGCCGCAAGATTCGTTTCATGGCGCCCCCGGATAAGCACTTTGATCCGGATAATGGTGTGGCTATTGCCAAGATGGTGACGGATTACGCCCCCACCCAACTGATCAACCTCACCGACTTCATATCAGGTAACCATAGCGCACTAAAGCGCGCAGAATCCGCGGTGGACCGCTGTCACAAGGTGAATGCGGAGCTGCCTGGTACCCTGGCCGAAATCTGCAATCACCTGAATGTGCCAATGCTGCACCTGTCCACTCCCTATGTCTTTGATGGCGGTAAGCGCCTCGCTTACAACGAAAGTGATGACACCAATCCGCGGGGAGTTTACGGGCTTTCCTCGCTGGCGGGAGAGCAGGCCGTGCGGCAGCATAATGCCCATATCATCCTGCGACCGGGATGGCTCTTCGGTAAGTGGAAGCGGGGACTGATCAAGTCCTGGATTCGAACCGCGATCAAGAATCGAGGTGAAGTGCAGGTCACCAAGCGGCGCTTTAGTCCGACCCATACCGGCGACATGGCTGCCGCAATTCTCGCAGTTGCCCGGCAGGTAGATTGTGAAGCCAACGTATGGGGTACCTATCACTACAGCGGGCTGGAGACCAAGGAAGAGGCCGAGTTTGCGGAATTAACCCTGAAGTATGCGGCTAACTACGATGAAGAAATCTACCAGCTGCTGGACACCACGCGCTTTATCGAGCGCGAGGCGCGGGCGCCAGAGATTCGTAATTCCACAATGTCCAGTAAGAAGGTATTTGACACTTTTGGTATTAAGCAAAAATCCTGGCGCGGCCATCTGCAGGATGTTGTGAAACTCCTTTACGGCGACAGGGGTGGCTATGTTAAACAGACCCAGGACGACGGTGACTCCGCTGAGACCAGTGCGGCTTGAGGCGGCAACTGTCAGTCACCAACCTTGAATTTCCTCAGCGCAAAAACTAGCGAAAAAGAAGAGTGACAAGATGCCCCCGAGCCATCCTGGCAAGCCACTGACACCTATCGAAGCAGCAATTCCGCCGCTGCTGCAGTCCCTGCCGCAGATGCTGGAAGTCGAGGCGGTTCCACTGGAGCAGGCGTTGGGGAGAATCGTTGGTAGCGATGTGGCTGCGCCGATAAACGTGCCGCCACATGCCAACAGCGCGATGGATGGCTATGCACTAAGGGCCGCAGATAGTCAGGGTGCACGAGGTTTGGTGCAAGTCAGTCAGCGCATTGCTGCTGGTCAGGTAGGTGAGCCACTCCAGGCCGGCACCGCGGCCCGCATCTTCACCGGGGCACCGCTGCCGCCGGGCGCGGATGCCGTAGTGATGCAGGAAAACACCCGCGCTGAAGATGAGGCTATAAGCATCCTGCAGGCAGTGGCTCCGGGCGAGAATGTGCGCGCTGCGGGTGAAGATATTGTTGCTGGCGCGAAGCTATTTGGTGAAGGGCGCCGCTTGCGTCCCCAGGATATTGGTGTGTTGGCCTCCGTGGGTCTCACCCGGGTGACGGTGAGAAGGGCGCTAAGGGTGGCTTTACTGGTTACTGGTGATGAATTAGTGCCACCTGGCACTGAATTAAAGCCAGGCCAAATCTATAATTCCAATAACTACACTCTCGCGGCATTGCTCAGGAATCTTGGTGCGGAAGTCATAGAAATGGGTGTGGTTGGTGATGAATTTAATACCACCCAAAGTGTGTTAAAAACCGCCGCCGAACAGGTAGATGTCATCATCAGCACAGGCGGGGTTTCCGTCGGCGAAGAAGACCACGTCAAACCAGCGGTGGAATCCCTGGGCGGTCTGGATATGTGGAAGCTCGCCATCAAGCCGGGCAAACCCTTTGCCAGTGGCAAGGTATGCGGTAAACAGTTTTTTGGCTTGCCGGGAAATCCGGTTTCGGCGTTTGTCACCTTCGTGCTGCTGGTGCGCCCGGCTCTATTGTCTATGCAGGCCTGTGACCGGCCTTTTTCGGATTGGATTGATGTACCCGCTGGTTTCGACCGAGCGCAATGCGGCGAGCGCCAGGAATACATCCGGGTGACGTTGGGCCGAAATGCAGAGGACGGTTTGAGCCTGAAACCTCTCGATAACCAGAGTTCGGGAGTTGGGGCTTCCCTCAGTGTTGCAGATGGTCTTGCCATCATTCCGCCCCATACCGCGGTTGCAGAAGGTGATAAACTTCGCTATCTCTCTTTTGCGGAGCTCACTAACTGAGTATCAGCGACAATATGAAATCAGGCGGTATTCCCAGACTGTCTTTGCGTTTGCTCACGGTGGTGGGTTGCGGCGTCTTGCTGGTAGCCTGTGCGACGGAAACGCCGGAGCCAGAAACTGCCGCGGAGACAGAGCAGGCCATCCAGATTCGGACTCTGTCTGAGGCCGAGGTGATTCGTGGCGCGGGTGCTAACGGCAGCCCGCGTATGATTGCCGATTTGCTGTTTGCAGCTTTACAGGCATTGGACGCGGATCGCCTGCTGACGCCGATGGATGACAACGCCCACGACCGTTTCCAGCGGGTACTCTCATTCGATCCTGATAATGTAATTGCTCTCGAAGGCCTCGAGGATATCGTGCTGCGCTATGTCGAATTGGCGCAAGACGCCAGTCGCCAGGGCTTGTTTGAGGAAGCGGAGACTTTGTTGGGCAGGGCGCGCTATGTCAATCCGGCCCATCCTGCCATCGTCGAGGCTGGCGACCTACTGCAGGCCGAGAAAGACTCCGGCGATCTGTTCTTTGAGTTAAATGCTGGTGAGCTGGCACAGCGCTCTGAGGCGATCCAGCAAGAGATTGCTGCCATTGCAGAGCAGGCTCGAGAAAACGAAGCATTTTTTCTCATTACCGCGCCTAGTGATGACGTGGCCCGTTGGATATTCAGTGTTATGCGTGAGGCGGTATCCGGCTATCGCTTGCGTGGCAATATCGAGTTAGCCAGTCGCAGTGGTGTGCGCTTACGATTGCCAGAAGCCGAGGACTGATGCGGCACCATATTGAGTTCATCAACCATTTGCCCTTTGCAGCGAGTAACTGAGTATGTTCGACAAGTTAAAGCAGGGTTGGACCAGCTTCATAGCATTGCTCACACCGGGTTTGAATAGTGCGGGATGGCGTCGCGGAATCCTCACTGGCATGGGGTTCTTGATTATCCTGATTCTGCTGGTCGGGATGTATTGGAGCAATGAGCCAGCGCAATTCGATGTCAGGTTAAACGCACAGGAGAAGCTTGCCGGTTCAGGGCTAGACACCGTCCCTGGCGCAATCACTACTTCGGCCTTGATTAGAGTGGCGGAAACCTTGCTGGACAAGCCGGGGGGATACCTCACCAATGATGTCATGCCTCCTGGGTTATACCTGGATAATATCCCGAACTGGGAATATGGCGCTCTGGTTCAGGTCAGGGATTTGTCGCGGTCTTTTCGGGAGGATTTCAGTCGCTCGCAATCCCAGTCCACTGAAGACCCTGACCTGATCATTGCTGAGCCCAATTTTAACTTCAATAGTGATAGCTGGTTGTTTCCGCCCACCGAGTCTGAGTATCGCGAGGCAATCGAGCGGGTGGATTCCTATTTGCTGCGAATTTCCGACCCTGCGAATGTGGATGCACAGTTCTTTGCTCGCGCCGATAACCTGGCGTCATGGTTGCTCAATGTCGAGTCGCGATTGGGTAGCTTGTCGCAGCGCCTCAGCGCCAGTGTGGGGCAGGCCCGAATTAACACTGACATTGCGGGAGAGTCTGCGGCAGTGCAGTCCACGCCCACCAGTGCCGAAGTGGAAGTGCGAACGCCCTGGTTAGAAATTGATGATGTGTTTTACGAGGCCAGAGGCTCGACCTGGGCGCTGATGCATTTTCTGCGTGCGATCGAAGTGGACTTCGAGGAGGTGCTGCTAGACAAGAACGCAATGGCCAGCCTGCGGCAGATCATCAGGGAATTAGAGGCCAGCCAGCGCACTGTGTTTTTCCCTGTTATTCTCAATGGTTCCGGCTTTGGTATTTTTGCCAATCATTCACTCACCATGGCCAACTATGTGTCGCGTGCCAATGCCGCAATTATTGATTTGCGCAACTTGCTGGCCCAAGGATAGAGATAGACTTGTTTGCTTTCAAGATTGCGACTCGGCCGCTTCTGCGGGAGCGATTGACTAGTTGAAGCAAATCGGCGCTCTTATTCGTTTCATTCCCATTCTGGGCTGGCTGCCCCGATACAATCAGGTCAAGCTGGCCGATGACCTGGTGGCTGCGGTTATCGTTGCCATCATGTTGATTCCTCAAGCCCTGGCTTATGCCCTGATGGCCGGTATGCCGGCTGAAACCGGTCTGTATGCGAGCCTGTTTGGCCTGACGGTTTACTGTGTGTTCGGCAGCAGTAATACCCTTTCCGTTGCGCCGGTCGCGGTGGTGTCTTTGATGACCGCAGCGGCGCTGGCCAAGCTGGAGTTGAGCGGCGTCAGTCAATATACCTCGGCGGCATTTGCACTGACCTTTCTGTCCGGTGCTTTCCTGCTGGTGCTCGGTTTGTTGCGTCTCGGCTTCATGGCAAACTTTATCTCCCATCCCGTGATTAGCGCTTTTATCACGGCATCGGCAGTTATCATTGCCATCAGTCAGCTGCGTCATCTGCTGGGTGTTGAGGCGGCGGGGCAATCCGTGTTGGAACTGGTGCCAGCGCTGGTGTTCGCCGTGCCCGAAACCAATCTGATCTCTCTGGCCCTTGGTCTTGCCTCCATTACAGGCATCCTGTGGTGTAAGCGTGGGCTTGCGACGCAGCTGTTGAAGCGTGGCGTTTCTGAATCTTTAGCCGGCACGCTGTCGCGCGCGGGTCCAGTGCTGGTTGCCGTGCTGGCAGCCCTGTTCGCTTTCCTGTTTCGCCTTGATGAGCGTGGCGTGCAGCTGTTGGGTGAAGTGCCTGCAGGTCTGCCAGACTTGCAGCTACCTGCTTTTACCGTTGAACAGCTGCGGGGGCTATTAGGGTCAGCAGTGTTAATAGCCATTATCGGCTTTGTGGAGTCAGTCTCCGTCGCTCAGGTCATGGCGGCCAAACGTCGCGAGCGGATAGACCTGGATCAGGAGCTGGTAGGGTTGGGGGCGGCTAACATGGCGGTGTCCGCTGGCGGCGGCTTTCCTGTTAGTGGCGGTTTTTCCCGATCCATAGTGAATTTCGAGGCCGGGGCGGCAACTCCTGCGGCCGGTGCGTTTACCGCGCTCATCATAGCAATCGTTGCGCTGTTCCTGACTCCGGCTCTGTTCTGGTTGCCGCGGGTTTGCCTGGCGTCGACCATTCTGGTGGCAGTCTACCCGCTGCTGGATTTTTCCATGTTGGGTAGATCCTGGCGCTACTCCAAGGCAGACTTTGTCGCCGTGGCTTTAACCCTGCTGCTGACGCTTGCGATTGGTGTCGAGATAGGTGTTGCCACTGGCGTGTTGGTTTCAATACTGATCCACTTATACAAGGAATCCAAACCCCATGTTGCCGTAGTAGGGCGAATCGAGGGCACAGAACATTTCCGTAGTGTCGATCGTCATGATGTCGAGACTTTCGAGAACCAGCTTTCAATTCGAATCGATGAAAGTCTTTATTTTGCTAACACACGTTACCTGGAAGAATTGATCTTTGAGCTGGTGGCAGACAAGCCGAAGTTGGAACATGTCGTGTTGATGTGTGCGGCGGTAAACCGCATAGATCTCAGTGCCCTGGAGACGCTGGAGAAAATTAATGAAACCCTTTCCGGGCTGGGAATCAAGCTCCATCTGTCGGAAGTCAAAGGCCCTATCATGGACCGCCTTGCAACAACGGGTTTCTTCAAATCGCTGTCTGGCAAGAACTATCTTAGCCATAACGAAGCAGTAGAGGATTTGCGCGCAGCGACTGGCACCTGATGCATAGGCAGCGCTGTGGATGCTTCGTTGAGCGCAGCAAGCCCTACCGGCATGTAGATTTTGGCCAACCCCGAATGGCAAAGGGGTCGGCCAGTTTCAAGATAGTCGATTGTAGAAGTTAAAAAAGAGTGATCTAGATTTTTACGATCATCTTACCAAAGTTATCGCCGCTAAACAGGGCTAGAAAGGCATCGAGGGCTTTATCCAGACCTTCATAAACTGTTTCCTGATACTGGATTTTGCCGTCCTGAATCCAGCCAACCATTTTTTCCAGAAATTCTGCTTGCATCTCACTATGGTCAAAGACGATAAAACCGTTGATGCGAATCTTTTTGCCGACAATCAGCATCAGGTTGTTGGGCCCTGGTGTCGACTTGGCATCATTGTAAGCTGAGATCATGCCGCAGGCCGCGATACGGCCAAATGGATTCATCACGTTGAGGGCGGCCTGCAGGTGTTCACCACCCACGTTCTCAAAATACACATCGACGCCGTCCGGAGCTGCTTCTGCCAGCGCTTTGGTCAGATTACCGCAGGTCTTGTAGTTGATGGTGGCGTCGACGCCACATTTTTCTTTTAGCCATTGCGCTTTGCTGTCACTGCCTACGCTGCCCACTACACGACAGCCCAACTGTTTGGCAATCTGGCAGACGATGGCGCCGACTGCTCCCGAGGCGGCGGAAACGAATACAGTTTCTCCCGCTTTCGGTTCACCGAATTTCTTCAGGCCGACATAAGCGGTAAAACCGGGCATGCCAAGCGCACCGAGATAGAGAGACAGCCGGTCTTTGTCGAAAGGTTGCAAGACGGTGACCGATGAATCGTCGGCCACCAGCCTGTCGCGCCAGGCTCCCTGATTCAACACGATGTCGCCGATCTTCACCTTGTCAGACTGGGACTCAATAACTTCGCCAATGGCGCCGCCATACATCGCTTTATTTAGCTGGTAGGCGTCGGCATACACGGCATTCTCTCGCATGCGTCCGCGCATGTAAGGGTCTACTGACATATACAGATTTTTGATCAACACCTGGCCCGCCGCGGGAGGTGTCAACTCGCGCTGGACCATTTCCACGTCTGCGGCGCTGGGCATGCCGGCTGGGCGATTGATTAGATGTATTTCGTTTGCGCTGTAGTTACTCATGAAGTTTTCTCAAGCTGTTATCAAGTTGTTTGTGGTTTAGCCACTGCGGTGACGAGTTGGTTGTTTTGGTGCTGTAAAAAGACTATGCCCACCAGCAAGGCGGCGCCCAGGGCGTGATAATAGATGGGCAGGGGTGTCCACATCAGCAGGAATGCGCTGACCAATAAAGCGAGCGCTGCGGCTGGTGTAATGCGCGCCTCCAGATGCCACTGTAGCAAGCCAGCCAGAGCATAGAGTCCCATACATGCCCACAGGAATACCTCGATTCGTTCAGGCCAGGTGCCTGAGATCAGAGGCGAGTAAGCGAACAGTATCGGCACCAGGTACAGCCCCTTGGCGACTTTCCAACTGGTGAGACCGGTAGGAATCGGTTTGGTGCCTGCGATGCCCGCAGCCGCAAATGAAGCCAGGCATACGGGTGGCGTGACGTTGCTGTCCTGGGACAGCCAGAAGATAATCAGGTGTGCGCTTAACAGCATACCGGTAAGCAATTCCGCCGGCAGCATTTCCTGGCGAATGAGTTGCTTCATTTCCATGGGCATTTCCTGCAGGGCGACCACTGGGTCTCCGCCAAACAGGCTGAGCGTTGCCGCCACGTTGCTGGGCAGATCGCCTGCCTGCAGTGCGGCCAACAGTTGGGACTGGCTAATGAGATCAAAAATCAGCGGCGCCGACAGCGTGGCCAGCACGATGTAAGAGGCGGTGACCGGTAATCCCATGCCTAGCACCAGGGATGCCAGGGCAACCAGGACCAGTGTGATTAACAGTGAGCCCTGCGCCCATTCCACAATCATCAGGGAAAACGCATTGCCTACGCCGGTGGTGGTGACCACATTGATCACGATACCTACGGCGACCAGCAGCAGGGCAGTGGACACCATGTTGCGCACGCCATCAACCACGGCATCGAAGATGTCCTGCGGTTTCATCGGTGTTGAGGAAAGCCAGGATGCGGCAATCACGGACAGGATGGCGAAGGCAGCCGACGAGGTAGGCGTGCGGCCGGAGATGAGAAACCCGATCAAAACACTGAGCGGAATAATAAAGTGCCAGCCTTCTTTTAATACGGTGCGTACCGATTCGCCTTCACCATCCTGCACCGGGGTCATCCCCAGTCGCTTCGCTTCAATTCGCACAAAGTAGGAAACCGTGAGGAAGTAGAGCAGGGCGGGTAGGGCCGATGCCGCAATCACAGTGAGATAGGAGATCTGTGTATAGCTTGCCAGCACAAAGGCACCGGCACCCATGACTGGCGGCATCAGTGCTCCACCGGTAGAGGCAGCGGCCTCAACGCCAGCAGCAAAGCGCGGTGTGAAGCCGGACTTCTTCATCATGGGGATGGTGATGACGCCGATGGAAACCGTGTTAGCGACTGCAGATCCGGTAACCGACCCCATCAGTCCGGACCCGACCACCGACACCAGGCCAGCACCACCGGTGAGGCGACGCGTCAGGCAGTTGGCCAGACGCACGATAAAGTCTCCGGCGCCTGATTTAAGCAGGAATGCGCCGAAGATGATGAACATAAAAACGAAGGTAGAAGAAATATTGGCGGTGAGTCCAAACATGCCTTCGCTGGTGAAATAGCTGCGATACATGACGGTTTCCAGACTGAGGCCTGGAAAGGCAAATACGCCGCCGATGTAGCGACCCAGAAAGAGAATATAGGAGAGACTCACCGCAATAAGAGTCGGCATAAACCAGCCGGTGGTGCGGCGGGTAAACTCCATCGCCAATCCGATGGCGATTATAGAGAACACGTAGTCGCTGGCAATAAATTCCGTTTCCCTAGCGTAAAGCGCGTTTTCAAATAGCAGAAGGTAAGCCGCAGCTGCTATAGCTAGCAGCGCCAATACCGCATTGATCCAGTACTGTGGAGACTTCTTGCCATCTGTGAGCAACTCATTGGCCATAAACATGCAGATGGCGCCAAAGCCTCCAAAGTGGATTGCTGACAGCCATAGTTCGGAAATGCTGGCGAACACATTGCAGTAAATATGAAACAGGGCAAACAGGAATGCCGACCAGCGCAGCCAGGGTGATGTCATGGGCTGTTGCTCCTTGCGCCGTTGGCGCGATCCTCTGCTTCGGTGATGAGTAGTCGTTCGGGAATTTCCAGACCTATCTCGCGATAGTAGCGGATTGCGCCGAGGTGTAGCGGTGCACCGAGACCATCGATTGCGATCTCCATACGCATGTCGCGAGTGGCGCGATGGATATCATGCAGGGTTGACAGGTTTTCCCATATAACTTTTGTAATGTTGTATACCGCCTCATCCGGGATGTCGACCCTGGTGACGAGTACATTAGGTGAGGCCACGGTACGAATTAATTCAGTTTGATTGGGATACGTGCCGGGCGGGAACTCGTACCAGTCCCACAGTGGGTAGCGCGCGTTAATCCGGTCCAGCGATTCCTGGGTCCAGTTCAGAATCGTCATTCGGTCACCCATCAGGGCATAGGCCTGGGTGATGGAACTGACCGGTGCGCCTGCCGGAATGTTCATGCCAACTATATTGCCATCTTGAATTGCGCCGGTGGTCGGGCCGTAGCCCATATAGGCCAGGCTAAATTTGCTTTGGTAATCAATGCCCAGGGTATCGAGTATAAAACGGCCGGTCTGCTCTGCGCCGGAGTTGCGTGCACCCAGCACGTAGCGATCGCCATCCAGGTTGTTGAGATCCGCCATGGTACCGTTTTCGGTCAGGTCAGAGAGCAGCACAAAGTGTTCAACGTTTTTCCAAAGGGCACTGACGCTTCGGATATGGGTCTGGGGAGTGCTTACTGGGCCATCGCCGTCCCAGGACCAGGCGCCGAAGGGACCCTGCAAGATAGCGAACTGCGCCTGGTTGTCCCTGAGTAATTTAATGTTCTCAAGTGAGCCAGCCGAACTGATGGCGGTCATGGAGATTCCGTCGCTTTCAGCGAGCTGTGCGTGAGTGATGGTAGCGATAGCTACACCGACCGGGTAAAAGGTGCCGCCAGTGGTTGCCGTAGTGAGCACATAGGGGCGGGCCCGACTCAGTTCATCACTGCAGGCTGTCAACATAGTTACGGCGAGTAATGCCAATAGCGCAGGACACAGGCTTGAACCGTATTTCTTGAATGCGGGCACGATGCTGGATTCTTTTTTTATTTCTCTCAAACAGACGGGACAGGAGCTGTGACTGTTGGAAACGCCTATCAACTTATCGTTTCGAGATGCTCAATCAGAGACATCTACGGTGACGACTAATGGCCTATCTGGACCCGATTTCTATTCTCTTGCCGAGCGCAGAAACCGCTTGGATGAAAGCACATTTCCCCGCAAAGCTCAATTGAAGCGGATTTGGGGGAGAAGGGAGGGATTAGCGGTCCTGCAAGGTAAACCAGCACCTGCTCTCAGGTCTTTTTGCGATCCGCGCCGAGGGTATCCTTAACCGTGCCGGCTAGCGGTTTTTCCTGATCCAGAACGTCAATCAGCTTAAAGGTGCCTCCCAATACGGTCGCGCCGAGGGTGACGCCAACGATGAGTGCTATTCTGAAGAACATGTGGATATAGATGCCCGTGTAGTAGGCACCTACCTCGGCAATTACATTGACCAGGACAAAGGAAATACCAAAGGCGGTCCAGACAATTTTCTTCACTAAAAGGCTCTTGATGAAGGCAGGCGAGTTACTTCGAGAGTAACAGTATTCCCCGAATCTGACTAGCGTCGAAACTGGTGAAGACAATGATGTCGTCGAGTTGATCGCTGTTGATTTGGGCGGCGACGAGATCACCGTTGCTGATATTGCTGCCAAGGTCGATGCTGACAGCAGCGGTCTGGCTTCTGGCAACATCGAGGTTGGGGTCTCCACTGAGTGTCACATTGTCCAAGATTTCGCGAATATCAATTTCATAGTTGTTGCGACTTCGGGAGTAGCCGAGTGCGCCAAGAAACTCCTGATCCTGGCCCGGTTCTATTGTATCTAGAAACACTTGAATCTGATTATCCAACAGCACCACCAGGTCATCTGCCTCGAGACTGCCTTCAAGGTCTGCCTCTGTCGTTCGCGCGATGCCCTGATCCTGAATTTCATCAACCTCTGAGTTGAGGTTTTCGTACGCGTTCGCCAAACGCATAACTGAAGGGAATTTAAGGTCAACTGTCACCTTTCGCGAGGGTCTGCGAGCAAACCGTTCTCCGTCATTAGGATATACGAAGGCTTCGATCGCTACAGATCCCGACAGCGCCAGCCACACGAAAATATCTCCCACAGAAATTGGTTCAACTCGCCAGAGCCAGAGATCCTTGAGACCGTCTTCGTTCTCGTCATAGAGGAAGGTACTTAAGACATTGCCGCCGGAGCGCAACACCTGGCGAGGCTGCTCGAGATCCATGCCGGTGGCGCTGCCCCCGAAAAATGATACCTTGCCGCCTTCCCTCAACAGCAAGTCATGGATACCGTCGCCGTCTATGTCCTCGAGTATTTCTTCATGGGTTAGGGCGAGTACGCCGGTCAAATTGGAAAAGTCGAGGGTGTCAATGTCAAAGTCACCGAGGCGTTCTTCAATCGCCGCAATGTCCAGCGAATAAGTCGGCGAAGCGGGGAAATAGCTGTCGCCTGTCGCCGCCAGAAAAACATCCAGCTTTTCATCGGTGCGAGAAATCAGGTCGGCATTGCCGTCGGCGTTGACGTCACGCAAATCCAGCAACGGGATACGTATGGTTTGGCCAGCAGAGCGATTGAAGCGATTGATGTTCAGTTGCGTGCGCAGGCGAACTTCGGAACGAATACTGAGAGGTGGTTCGAAATTTCCCGAATCATTGATGAGAATGCTTATCTCTCCTGCGCCGGGAATCACCAGATCTTGCAAGCCGTCGGCATCGATGTCTCGGGCAAAATGTAAGCGGCTTACTCCAGAGCTGATGAAGCCGGGTAAATCGGATTTAATGACCTCTGGTTCTAAAACTATACGATCGTCGATCGGGTAATACACCGCCTGCTTGCCATCCAGTAAGGCAATCACTGTGGTGCTGCCGTTGCCACTGAAGCCATTGCTGAGATCCCAGCCTACGGCACGTGCGCCAAACTGTATCTCGGCGAAATCGGTGCTAAAGTCAAAACCGTTGCTGGATTGAAAATATATTCTCAGACGATCATTCACCAGAGTGGACAGGTCATTCAAGCCGTCATCATTGAGATCAGCCACTACAAGAGATTCGGCGCTGGCCGGCAAACTGAAAGCCTGCTGCTTGAAGTCGGGCACAGCTGACCATCCAGATTGGCTTAAGCCACCGAATAGCATTGCACTGGATAGCGCGATCAAACCCCATCTGCTATGTATGATTGGCATCGTCAATCGGTCTCTGATTCTTGGTCAAGGCTGTGCCACCAGCAGCGTCGTGGTCCTGCCATGGCGCAGCAGCAGGTCGGGTCGGTTATCATCATTTAACGTTAGCACTTCAAATTCGAATACCGTGCGGGGAGACACGTACTCCCAGAACGGCTCATCGGCAATCCGCAGATCTGACCCGATCTGTTTTGCGGCCAACGTGCCGTTTTCAGTCACGTAGAGTGCATCATTGGCGCCATCGCCATCCACGTCGTAACGCAGCGACATCTGTTCGGACAGGCCGCGCACATTCTCGGCGGAGAACGTTTCTTCGAGCCTGGAGTCCGGTCGGCGGTTGAACACCTGACCCGGCTCGCGGG
>Ga0181558_10000673_pt1 | contig 32138 bp, 28 predicted proteins | sample 011ome_22_FD_133754 | JGI IMG/M metagenome (GOLD analysis project Ga0181558, IMG submission 133754) | Coastal salt marsh microbial communities from the Groves Creek Marsh, Skidaway Island, Georgia - 011507BT metaG (megahit assembly) | ecosystem: Environmental > Aquatic > Marine > Intertidal... | reverse complement strand
TTCTATTAAGAAATGGCCATTTTGCAATTCCATTAACCAATGACACGTCTTTTCAAATCCGCCAAAGGGAAAACAATGAAAGTTTTTTAAAAAACTATTTTGATGAGCGTAGTCAGCTAATGCAAATAACATTTCATCGTTTGAGGTTTTTGTAAGTAAATCAGAAACCTTTGCTGAATTTCTTTTAAGAAAATTTAAAGAATTACCTACGCCACTCATCAATCCAAAATTAAGAAGGGTTTTAAATGATGCCGGTCCCGGAAACCCCACTCTAACAGGTATTGAAATTTTTTTTTGCAATAAACCCTCGCACCACTTGATAAATGGATCGGCATTAAAAAAAAATTGAGTTACAATTTCTAAATTTAAAGAATTCTTAATTGACAGCTGATATTTTTTAATAAGAAAGCTCTCAATTGTTTGATTGTCTATATCAGGAGAGCCCTCTGGGTGCCCCGCAATACCGATATCATAAAAACCAAAATCTTTTAGAAGATTTGACTCTAAAATATCTAGTGAGGAATTAATTATTCCCTTTTGATCGCCACCACCACCAATAATTAAAATTTTATTACTATCGGTTCTATTTCTTACTTCCTTTAAAAAATTTTTAACTTGATCTAAATCTTTCATCGTTCGGGCTGGCAGGTGCGGAATAGGGGTTAAGTTTTGTTTTGCTACAAACTCAATTGTATCTAAGATATCTAATTCATCCGCATCAGGAAGATAAGTTATATAAATACAATTTTTTGGATCTATTGGTATTTTATCAAGTTTGTTTTTTACTTTTGGATTAAGCTCAATTGTAAAATTTTCAATTAAGGAAGTTATTGCTAATTTTTTCATTAAAAAAATTTTGATTAAGACTTCAATCTATTGTTTTCTGGATCTAATAAAGGCTCATTCGTAACGGTCAAAGAAAACCTTTTGCCAAAATACTCAAGTTCTAAATTTGTACCTATTGATGATAGTTCTAATGGTAGATATCCATAAACGATATGTTTATCAACAAAATATCCATAGTTTGTGCTGGTCGCATACCCTACAGCTTTACCATCTTTGTAGATAGGCTCTGTTCCTAACGCCATCCCCTCGAAATCGTCTAATACCATACATGTTAATTTTTTTGTAATTGGCATGTCTTTTAGTTTTTGCAGAGCTTCTTTTCCAATAAAGTCATTTGGTTTTTTCAATTTAACAGTAAATCCTAAGCCGGACTCGTAGGGGTTAGTGTTTGTGTGAATATCTGTGCCTAATGATCTATAGCCTTTTTCTAATCTCATCGACTCAAACGCACCGGCTCCAGAGCAGATCATGTTAAATTCTCTAGATGCTTCACGCAATTCATCCCATAAACTTAAACCGTATTCAGTGGGTGTATAAATTTCCCAACCTAACTCGCCTATATAAGAAATTCGAACAGCAACACAGGGTATATTACTAATAGATATTCTTTTAATTGTAAAAAAGGGGAAACCTTCATTGGATACATCATCATCACTGCAAAGTTTTTGTAAAACTAATCTAGAGTTGGGCCCCCAAAGACCTATTCCTGCATACGCAGATGTCCAGTCAATTATTTGAACACTACCATCATCTGGAGCGTGTTGACGAAGCCAAGAAAGATCAATCATCCCATTACCAGCGCCCGCTAGTACCCAAAACTTATTTTCCTCTAATCGACTTATAGTTAAGTCACTTTTGATACCGCCATAAATATTTGAAATAACGCTGTATACAACTTTGCCCACTTCTACATTAATATTATTAGTACAAACTTTTTGTAGCAAATCTAAGGCACCTTTACCGCTGACTTCAATTTTTACAAAACCAGTAATGTCAAATAAAGCTCCTGTTTGTCTTGTTACCAAATGTTCTGCAGCCTGAATAGGGCTCCAATACCTTGACTCCCAGCCAGTACGATTAGGAAAATTTTTACCTTTAATTAACTCAGCATTAGCCTCATACCATTGAGGTCTTTCCCATCCCATTGTTTCAAAGAAATGCGCTTTTTGATCCTGAAGTCTGCTATAAAATGGACTTCTACGAAGAGGTCTAGGCTGTTCCATTTGCTGAAGCGGGTGAATAATATCGTAAACTTCTCGATAATTTTGCTTGCCCCTCGCACGTAAATATTTCCTTACATGATGGTGTTGATGAAAGCGGTTTATGTCTCCTTGACGGACATCTAGCTCTGGTTCACCATTTGCGATCCACTCAGCCATGGCTTTTCCAACTCCTCCGCTATGAGTTATCCAAACTGCGTTAGCAGTCCATAAACCTTTTATGGAAGTTTCTCCCATTAAGGGATTACCATCAGTGGTGAATGAAAAAATACCATTAATTTTTTTTGTTAATTTTTTTTCGGCAAACTTAGGAAATAACCAGTTAGACTCCTGATGCGCACCCGCAAAGTCATCGGGTCTGAAATCAACTAGAGAGGGCATTTCTTCTGCCTCTTCTGGTTTTTTTATATCTTCTGACTCGAGTATTCTAGGCTCATGTTTATAATTGCCGATAACATACGTATCGTTCCACTGTCTAAAATAGAGGCTGTAATCTTGATGGCGCATTAGAGCATGTTCGACTAATGCTTCTTTGTGATCTGCTTTAAATTCTTTTAGTTCTTCAAAAGGTTCTAACCAAGCCATTTGATGTTCACAAGGAACAAGCGGAAGAGAAATATTTGCTAATCGCCCCATTTTGGGAGCCCAAATTCCTGTAGAGACTAAAACAATATCTGCATCGTAATCACCTTTTGGTGTTTGCACTCCGCGAATTTGATTATTAGAAATTTTAAAACCTGTGACGGGTGTATCGCCTATAAAAGTACCCGCATTCAAGTCTGTGACATACTTTGCCATTGCTCTCACAGCTCGAACAGGGGCTGCCAGACCATCCGTAGGAACATAATAGCCTCCATGAATTTTTTCGGGATCAATATAAGGGCTTAATTTCAAAACCTCTTCTGGTGAAATTAATTTAGCATCAGTTAATCCGTAGCTATGCGCTATTCCCATTTTTCGATAAAGATCTTCATGACGCTCTATTGTTTTAGAAACTTCAATGCCACCCACAGTGTGAAAACAGGGCTTGCCTTCAAATGTAAGGGAGCGCAAAAGATCAACTGTATACTGAGCAAACTTACACATCATTCTTGAGGGGTTAGTTTGAAATACACCGCCCGGCGCGTGACTAGTGGAACCACCGGTTTCAAATAAAGGACCCTGGTCTAAGATAGTCATATCTTTCCAACCTAATTGAGCTAGGTGATAAGCAGTGCTTGCACCCACGATACCACTACCAACAATAATTATTCTTGATTTATGCGCCATAATTCCCCCAGTTAATTGAATTAGCTAATCAATTCCAAATATTGATGTCAAATGAAAAATTAAGGACTAAAAGTTAACTGCGTCTATGAGTCGATCTTCTAGGTATTCGGAAAATGAACGATTGCATGAAATATATAAATAATCATCAAAATTAAAAATAGTGACATCAATCCTAGCTAAAAGAGTCTGGGCGGCAGTGTGTGCTTTAAAAGATTTTTCTCGAAAATCAAAATGAGTAAGTTTATTTAACATTTTAAAACGATTTGAACCCGTTATTCTAAAAAATACTTGTGCGTCAGAGTAGTCTGTAGCAAGGGTAGAAGAGTTTGAATTTAAATCATCAATTAATTTTTGAAATTTTTTAATTTCAATTTCCTCATTTATTATCAAGTTCCACTGATCAAAGGAAAGTTTAGCAACAAATCTATGTTGATCCTTAATAATTCTTAAGTTTTCAATGGGAAGTAGAAGATTTAAGTGTTTATTTAAGTGATTATTAAATTCAGAAGTACTTGGGCCTCTAATAATTATTTGTTTTTTTAATTGAAATCTAATCTCAATATCATTGGAACGGAAAACTTCTCTCATGAAACCAACCTTTGATTATCTTGATCATAAAAAACAGGGTTAACAATTTTAACAGGTATTGTTTTGTGATCTTGAGTGGAAACATATGCTTCAGTGCCAATCAAAGCATGCCCATTTTTAATTACGGCTAAACCAAAACTATGATTGAGCGTGGGGCTAAAGTAGCTAGAGGTAATATGACCTAACATAGGCATAGGTGTTTGTATTTTTGCCTCTAAAACAACGTGCTGTCCTTCTTCTATCTGGTTTTCGGTGTTAGCAGGTATAATTCCAACTAATTGTTTTCTATCTGGGCGTATAGTGTCTGAACGAGTTAAAGATCTTTTGCCTAAAAAATCCTTCTTGTTCTTTCCAATCATCCAAGTTAATCCAAGATCAATTGGGGTAATTGAGCCATCTGTATCTTGACCCACAATAATGTAACCTTTTTCAGCTCTTAGAAGGTGCATCGTTTCAGTACCGTATGGGATAAGACCAAAATCCCTTCCAAAGTGATGTATCTTTTCCCAAATTTTTAAGGCTTGTTGTGAGGGTACATAAATTTCGTAGCCCATCTCCCCCGTAAAACTAGCTCTCAGGATACGAATTGGAGTCTCGTCTACTGTGTGAAATTGAAAAGTCATAAAAGGAAATGTTGTATTACTAAAATCAATATCGGGAAAAACTTTTTGCATAATATCTCTTGTTTTAGGGCCACTAATATTAAAAGTAGCAAATTGCTCTGTAATAGAATTCATATAGACATTTAGTTTAGGCCACTCCGTTTGAGCATATTCCTCCATACAAGATAATACATTCGCCGCTCCACCAGTAGTTGTCGTAGCTATAAAATGCTGATCAGAAATTTTACATATAATACCATCGTCTTTTACCATCCCATCTTCACCTAGCATCAAAGCATATCTTGAGCTTCCTGGTTTCATTTTTGTAAAATCATTAGTGTAAATTAAATTCATAAAGGTAAGAGCATCGTTACCCTTTATTTCAATTTTTCCTAAAGTACTTCCGTCTAAAATTCCAGCATTCCCTCGGACACTTTTACTCTCCCGTTGAACTGCATCTTGCATGGACTCTTCACTGCTAAGTGGGAAATACCATGGTCTCTTCCATTGACCTACATCTTCAAAGACCGCACCTTGATTTACGTGCCAGCTATGTATGGGAGATTTTCTTTCAGGATCATAAAATTCATAGGTGTTTCTCCCTGCTATAGCCGCAAAACTTAAAGGAGAATAGGGGGGACGATATATGGTGGTTCCTACCTCATTTACTTTTTTATTAAGTAATTCGGATACAATTCCCAAAGCATTAATACTACTAATTTTACCTTGGTCCGTACCCATGCTATTGGTGGTAAATCTTTTGAGGTGTTCGATACGATCAAATCCTTCTGAGATAGCTTGGCGAATATCTTTAGTCGTTACATCATTTTGCAAATCAATAAAGGATTTTGCCCAAATAGATTTACTTGTAGATTTCACCTCCCAAAGTTTTTTAACTTTTAGAAGTGAACAGACGTTTGATTTGATATCTAATTTAATTTTATCAACGTTAAAAATTGCTAGTTTTTCATTTAATTCTGACTCGATTTTTGAAAAATCAAACTGACCACTGGCTGATCCAATCGTAATAGTAGATTGAAATGATTTATAGGGTTTATAGGTTAGATGTTGCTCATCCCAGTCTAATATTCCTTTTGACTGTGTAAATAAATGTACATCAGGATTAATACCACCGGATATACATAAATAGTCAGTTTTGATTTCACTGATAGCCCCTGAACTGTTTTCGATTAATACTTTTTCAATATGTTTTTTACCTTGTGCAGCAGTAATTAACGAATTGGTATAAATGGGAATATCGTTTTTATGAATAGTATCAAAAAGTTCTGCTTCAATTTCTTCGCCTGATCTTGAGTCAACATATGCTCGAGGTTTATGGCCAATGCTTATCAACTTTTTGATAAGACTCAAACAATTTGAGTTATTGCTAAATATAACAGGTTGAGTTGAGGGTGAGACACCGTAGCGACAAATATATTTTTCAAAAGCGGTTGAAAGCATTACTCCAGGTAAATCATTATTTTGAAAGGATAAAAATCTTTCAATGTGCCCATTACTTAAAATGACATGACTTGTTCTTATTTTATGTAAGGTGCTGTTTACTTTGTCGCTAGTTGGTTTAGATCCAACAAATTTATCTTCAATTGCTATGAGGTGATCAATATAATTATAAGTAGTTACTAAAGTATTTTTTAAAATCTGAATATTAGATGAGTTTTGAATTTCCATAATAGTTTCTTTAACAAACTCGCTCGGCTGCTGACTATTAATAGATAGAATTTTATTTGAGTTATTTAGAATGCCACCTAATTGATCATCTTGATCAATTAAGAGAATTTCATATTTACTATTGATTAGGGATTTTGCAGCCAATAAGCCGTTTAAACCTGCACCAACAATCGTAATGTCTACATTATGGTGCATATGATTGCTTATGGCTTTAAATTCTTTAGGAGGTTTTCCTAAACCAGCTGCTCTTCGAATAACAGGTTCATAAATTTTTTTCCAAAAACTTTTATGAGGCCCCATAAATGTTTTGTAGTAAAAGCCTGCTGTAAAGAGAGGAGACAAGAAACTATTAATAGAACCAATATCGTTTTCTAAAGAAGGCCATCGATTTTGACTTTCAATCTGCATACCCTCATAGATTTTTTTTACAGTTGCTCTTGTATTGGGCTCGCTATGCTCGCTAATAATTTGAACCAAAGCATTTGGCTCTTCAATTCCACAGGTATAAATTCCTCGGGGGCGATGATATTTGAAGCTTCTGCCAACTAAACTGATATTATTTCTTAAAAGAGCAGAGGCAATTGTATCGCCTTTAAATGCAAAATATTTTTTTCCATCAAACTGAAAACTTATTTTTTGATGAAACTGGATAAATTTATTATCCTTTACATTTAGATCTTTCATTTTTTTACAGTGAAATTCCCTGATCCTAGATCTGGTTCCCCAGATGGGGTTTCCACGAGTTTTTTAAATTTATTAATATCGGGTCTTGGATCGGTTAATTTATATATTTCTAAAATTTCATCTGTAGAAGTATCACGAACACAGTTAAACCATTTTCGACAACCATGGGAGTGAACCCATCTTTCATAATAAATGCCTTTTGGATTTGCTCTTACAAAAACATACTCTCCCCACTCATGATCGGATATATCTATAGAGCCATCTGGTCTTTTGACATGGGCTTCACCACCATTAGTGAATTCTGATTGATCGCGTACACCGCAATAAGGGCATTGAATTAATAGCATTTTAGTGAGCTACCGCTGCAGCACCGTGTTCGTCCACTAATTTTCCACTAGTAAAGCGATTAAGACTAAATGCTGCATTAATTTGATGGGGTTCATTTTTGGCAATTGTATGGGCGAATACATTTGCGCTTCCTGGGGTGGCTTTAAATCCTCCAGTTCCCCATCCGCAGTTAAAGAATAATCCCTCTATATCGCACTTACTAATTATAGGACTGGCATCAGGACAAATATCTACAATACCACCCCACTGTCTGAGCATTTTCATTTTTCCAAAAACAGGATAAAGCTCAACCATTGCCCGAATAGTCTCCTCAATTATGTTAAAACCACCTCGTTGGGTAAATGAATTATATCCGTCTGTTCCTGCACCAATTACTAATTCTCCTTTGTCTGATTGACTAACATACGCGTGTACTGCAGCAGACATAACTACAGTATTAATAATCGGTTTTATAGGTTCAGAGACAAGAGCTTGAAGGGGTTTACTTTGAAGGGGCAATCTAATACCAGCTGTTTTAGCTAACACACTTGTGTGGCCTGAAGCCACCACTCCAATTTTATTTGCTCGAATAAATCCTTTAGAAGTTTGAACTCCCTCAATCTTTCCATTTTTAGTTTTAATCTCTTGGGCCTCACAATTCTGTATGATGTCGACACCCATTTCATCCGCTCTCATTGCAAAACCCCAGGCAACTGCATCGTGGCGCGCGACACCTCCTCGAGGTTGATAAGAGGCTCCTAAAACAGGATATCGAAGATTATCGGTATTCATAATAGGAACCATTTTTTTTATTTCTGGCTTGTTTAACCAAACCGAGTCAATTCCATTTAAATTATTAGCACTGACGCGTCTTTTAATTTCTTTAATATCATGTTCAGTGTGGGCGAGATTCATTACGCCACGCTGGCTAAACATGACATTATAATTTAATTTAGAAGATAAAGTTTCCCACAGTTTTAAGGAATGCTCATATAGATGCGCACTATCATCCCATAAATAGTTGGAACGAATAATCGTAGTATTTCTTCCAGTGTTTCCTCCACCAAGCCAACCCTTTTCAATCACAGCGATATTTTTTAAGCCATGTTCTTTTGCTAAATAGTAGGCGGTGCCAAGCCCATGTCCTCCGCCACCTATAATGATAACATCATAAAACTCTCTAGGTTCTGGACTTCGCCACATCAATGGCCAGTTTTTGTGGCCTGTTAAAGCGTTTCTAGCTAATTGAAAAATTGAGTATTTCTTTTTCACGAAAGCAAATTAACAAATAAAAAATTAATCAGCTAGTAATTTCCAACTGCGAATTCGTCTCAATATGTCGAAAAATTTTAGGAAATTGCCATTTTAAATTACAATCAATATTTTTAGCCTGAACTCTATGGTAAATATCATCTAAACATACTGATCTAATTTCATAGCTAAATCTTGTTTTTAATGAATTTTCTTTACTTGAGCTATGCAAATGGCTGCCAGAGAAGCAAAGTATTTGTCCTGGTTCAATTGTTATAGGTAGAATTTTTACGTCAGAGGGTAAATCCTCAAGAATCTCAGGAGCTGATGGATATGAAAAATCGTTCTTTTTCCTTTTTTCAAGATAAACATTTAAATCCCAGCTAGAAGTTGAGTTCCTTACCTTTTTAGAGAAATAATCTGGATAAAAGATTAATGTATTATGAACATCGAGATCATTAATAGGTGCCCACCAGTTTACCTGTTGATGAATATTAGTTCCCCAAGTATCCCGATGTATTCCAATTCTAGAGTTTTCTCGAGGTTTAAAATTATTTGAGGCGGGGGCAATTCGTACAACAAATTTATCCCAATAGGATTTTCCTTGATTAAAACCTACTTCTGTCAAAAATAGTTTGAATAGATCCTTGAAATTTTTTTGGTTCTTTAATTCATTAATTAAAATAACACTTAACTCTTCATGATTTTTAATATGATGAAAATTATCAAGAGAGCCTTTATAGCTTTTACTTATAGAGTTTTTGATCTGTGTGATAAGATCTGCAGAAATCGAATTTTTTTTAAAAAGAAATATTTTGCCAGAAAATATTTCTTGTTTAAATTTTTTAAGATCGCCAATTTTTGAAATTGGCTCAATCACTTAATCAATTTCTCCAATATAAACACCTAATGCAAGTGCAGTTTCAATAAGGGGGTTAGAGCGATCCACTACTTTGTAAGTAGAAATACCTTCGCTAATGGGTACGTCTACAACCTTACGATCTTGCCAAGCAACCATTCGATCAAATTTCCCCTTAGCTAATAAATCAACAGCATATACACCAAAAGCACTCGCAAGAATTCTATCTCTTGGAGTAGGGGGAGCTCCCCTTTGCACATGTCCAAGTGATGTAACTCGACATTCGATATCGGTCTTTTTCATTATCTCCTCAGAAAGATAATTACCAATTCCTCCTAACCTTTGCTGACCATCAGCAAATTGAACCATATGTGTTTTTCCTTCTTCTGTTTTGACAGCTTCAGCCACTACAATTAATGAGTGAACAATTCCTCGATTTTTCATTTCAGTTAACTTGTTAACAATTCCCTTAATAGAGTACTTTATTTCAGGGATTAGAATTACATCTGCGCCACCCGCAATACCAGCATTGATCGCGATATGTCCAGCGTCTCTTCCCATTACCTCTAAAATCATACTACGGTGATGACTTGCGGCCGTGGACTGTAAATTATCAAGAGCCTGGGTAGCAACACTGACAGCGGTATTAAATCCAATCGAGCTTTCAGTAGCGCCAACATCGTTATCGATTGTTTTTGGAATTGCTACTATTTTTAAATTCCCGCGTTTGGCGATCTCCGTTAATATAGCCATACTGCCATCACCGCCAATCACGATTAAGCCCTCTAATCCTAACTCGTGGTAGCCATCAATAATTTCCTGAGATCGATCTTTAAAAGTTCCATCTGGCATTGGGAATTTGAAAGGATTTCCTTTGTTAGTAGTTCCTAAAAAAGTACCACCCTGTCTTAATAAGGAGCCACTAAAAGTTTTATAGTCTAGGGGAAGACAAGCAACAGGGCGCTGCATTAAGCCCACTGTTCCATCTTGGATTCCTACAACTTCCATTCCATAAGTATTTTTTGCCCTAAAGAAGATAGATCTCACTGCAGCATTTAATCCACCGCAATCACCACCACTTGTTAATATTCCAATTTTTTTCATTTAAAATTTATCTGCGTCCCATAGCCATGCAGCCCCGCGTACACCGCTAGAGTCCCCATGTGTATTTCTTAGAACTTTATTGCGCACTTTATCACTAAATGTGTATTTAGGAAGTAATTTTGGAATATTGTCATATAAGCGTCCGACATTTGACATTCCACCTCCTAAAATAATTGCATCGGGATCTATGATACCAATCATTACTGCCAATAATCTTGCAAGACGATCCTCGTATAGTTCAAATTCTTTTTTTGCTCTCTCATCTCCGTTTGCTTCCAAGGCTACTATTTCTTTTGTTCGTAGATCAGTGCCATATTTTTTATTAAAGACTCTAGTAAAACCGTTCCCCGAGATAAATTGCTCAGCACAAAGAGGTCTTCGACAATTATCTACATCGCATTGAACTTTTAAATCATACTCTTCTTCAGTGGGATAGGGCAAGGGTTGATGCCCCCAGTCACCTGCAACTTGATTGACACCTTCAATTACTTGTTTTTTATATACGAATGAACCACCAAACCCTGAACCAATAATTATCCCCCATACTGATTCATATTTTGCTCCCGATCCATCTATTGCCTCCGAAAGTGCAAAACAATTTGCATCATTCATTATTCTAATTTTTCGATTTAATTCTTTCTCAAGGTCTTTATGAAATGGACGATTATTAATCCATACACAGTTTGCATTATTTACAAGACCAGTTTCCTTAGAGGAAAAGCCAGGGATGCAGATTCCTACAGTGTTTTGCAATCCCGTATGTTGATCAAATTCCGCAACTAAAGCTTTAACAGTCTCAATTCCACTATCATAATTTTTTTCATAAGTGGTTCTTTTTCGAAGGATCTCCTTACCTTGATTGTCTAATAGAATTCCTTCAATTTTAGTTCCACCGTAATCAATACCAATTTTATAGCTTTGGGTCATCTAATGCGAATTCTTATACTAATATTAAATTTTCCTCAATGGGCTTAATTGACTTAGAGTTATTATATGCATTAGAAAATAAAAAAAATTCAGTATATGATAATAAAATGAGCAAAAAAATTAATTGGGGCATTGTTAGCACTGCAAAAATTGGTTGGGAGCATGTTATTCCTGCTATTCAAAAATCTAAAAACAGTAAAGTTTTAGCTTTAGCTAGTAGAAATTTAACTTCAGCAAAATCACTATCAAAAAAATTAAAAATTCCAAAAAGTTATGGTTCCTATACAGACCTGTATAAGGACCCTAATATTGATATCATTTATAATCCTTTACCCAACCACCTTCATATTAAAACAACAATAGAAGCATGTACTCATGGAAAACATGTTTTACTGGAAAAACCCCTATCGATAAAAGCAAAGGATATTGACCCACTAATCAAGGCAGCTAAAAAAAATAAAGTTATTGTCAAGGAAGCTTTTATGGTTAGACACCATCCTCAGTGGCAATGGGTAAAAAAATATATTAAATCCGGTCAGATAGGTGCAATCAGTAACATCTCAACTGTTTTCTCCTACTTTAACAAAGATCCTAAGAATATAAGAAATATTCAAAAATATGGAGGAGGGGCAATATATGATATTGGCTGCTATCCCACAGTCATATCTAGATACTTATTAGATAAGGAGCCTATAAGAGTAGTGGCAACTGCCAAAAAAGATAAAAAATTTAAAACTGATATTCTTTCCTCTGCCCTTTTAGATTTTGGTGGGGTGTTTTCTTCTTATGTCGTTGCTACTCAAAGTAATTTATCCCAACAAGTTGTTATTTTAGGTACTAAAAAAACAATCGTCGTTGAAAATCCTTTTAATGCTAATCCTAAAAAGCCTGCAACGATTGTAATTTACAACGGGAAGTCAATTTATAGAAAAGAAAATACTATCAAAGCTATTCCTCTTGTTGATCAATATGAAAGACAAGCTACTGCTTTCTCCAATCATCTTCTTAAAAAAACTAAAATTGATTACGGATTAGAAGACGCAAAGAAAAACATGAAAGTTTTGGATGCTGTTTTTGATTCAATCAAAAAAGGGAAGTGGGTTAAAGTTTAATTATTTTAGGGAGTTCCAACGCAAGGTTTCTGCCAAAAATAGCATGAGACTCAGCCGACCAGTGGATCGGGTCTTCATCTGAAGACCGTATAAAATCGTTTGAATTTATTAGAGGAATTTGCTTTTTACTGCAAATTTCCTGATAACACAAAAAAATATTCTGCGATGTATCGAACGCATTAATCCATTCATCATAGTTATGCCAATTAGTGTCACTGCACTTTGACCCCAGCGGAGGAGGAGCGATTATAATAATTTGTGTAGTTTTTTCATCATGCCATGATAGGCCGCTTGAATAAGTATGTTGAGAGATATTTATTAAGTCCTCTATTCCTTTTGCTATATCCTTTGCTGTTCTATGAAAGCGTGCCTTTAGGTCATTAGTTCCTAACATAATAATCGCCAGATCCAGAGGGGAATGACTGAGTAGAGAAGATTTAAATATACGACTTCCATTTAAATGTTTGCCGTCTTCACCATCGTCTATATTGGTAGTTCGACCAGGCAGGCAGTCTTCTTTGACAATATTTTTAATTCCTATCTCGTTTAAAGAATTTGAAAAGATAATAGGCCAGCGTGAAGACAAAGGAATGCCAGTACCATCATCAATATAACCCCAACTATTGGAGTCACCAAATATAAGTATATTTATCAATAAGAGCTAGATGGAGCCCAAAGATTTATGCCGCCCTCTTTGGCCGTTTGATCAATGATTTTCTTTTCCTTGGCAGAAAAATTTAAATTGTTTAAAGCTACTAAATTTTCCTTTAGTTGCTTTACATTTCTAACACCAATCAATGCAGAAGTGACAGCTTTGTTACTGAGTACCCAAGCAATAGCCATTTGAGATAAAGACTGACCTCTTTTAACAGCAAGTTTATTTAGTTCAGAAACTATTTTTAAATTCTTTTGAGTAATTAAACTTTTGCTAAAATAATGATTTTCACTTGCACGAGTGCCTTTTGGAATTCCTTTAAGGTATTTGTCTGAAAGATAACCCTGAGCTAAAGGGGAGAATGCAATACATCCAACACCATTTTGAGTTAGAGTTTTGGTTAGGCCCTTTTCAATCCATCGATTTAGTAGAGAATAAGAAGGTTGATGGATTAAAAGTTTTATACCTCTATTTTTGAGAATTTTAATCATTTCATTTGTTTTATTTGCTGAGTAAGAGGAAACCCCAATATACAAAGCTTTACCTGAACGATAAATACTTTCCAATGCATCAGCTGTTTCTTCCAGAGGAGTATTAGGATCAAATCGATGAGAATAAAAGATATCAACGTAGTCTAATTTCATTCTTTTTAAGCTTTGATCGCAACTTGCTATAACATGTTTTTTAGATCCCCATTCGCCGTATGGCCCTTCCCACATATCATAACCAGCTTTTGTAGAGATCACTAATTCATCACGATATTTTTTAAGATCGTTTTGCATTACTTTTCCAAAATTAGACTCAGCGCTTCCATAGGGAGGCCCATAGTTATTAGCTAAATCAAAATGGGTGATGCCTGCATCAAAGGATTCAAAAAGAATTTTTTTGGCTTCGCTGCTCATTCCGTTACCACCGAAGTTATGCCATAAACCAATTGATAATAGAGGAAGTTTAAGTCCACTGTTACCACAGTTTCTATACCCCATCTGACTGTAACGATTATTTTTAGCTTTATATCCCATTTATCATCTCCTCTATTTCATTTAAATACGGCATTGAGTTAGCTGCACCATCACGCGTGACCGAAATACCAGCAACTAAATTAGCAAACTCTATTGATTGTTTATAGTTCTTATTTTGAGACAAGCCAACACACAAAGCTCCATTAAAAGCATCGCCTGCGCCTGTAGTATCTTTAACTTTTTTATTAAGCTTCGTAGCCGGAACTAAAAACTCCTCCTCATTATTTTTAAAGTAACATCCCTTATCGCCAAGTGTAATAATCACATTTTTAACACCTTTTAATAGCAAAGATCTTGCAGCATCAAGACAGTCTTTTTCATTTTCAATTGGTTTGTTGATAAAATATTCTGCTTCTTTTTCATTCGGTGTAAAAAAATCAATTAAGGAAAAATATTCATCCGGAATATCCGATGCAGGCGCAGGATTTAAAATTGTCGTGCAACCAAATTCTTTTGCCTTTTTTAATGCTTCAAAAGTAGCATCTTTGGGCGACTCTAACTGCGCTAAAAATATTTTGGATTGTTTTATTATATCAATAGAGTTTTCAATATATTTAATATCAATACTACCTGCAGCACCCGTGACAACATTAATTGCATTTTCACCAGTTTTTTCATTTACAAGTATTGCCGCTGCCCCAGTTAAAGTATTCTTATCAATCACTATTCCTTGAAAATTAATTTTAGCCTGTTTATACAAATCTATTGCCATTTTAGAATAATCATCTTCACCAAGTTTGGTTAAAAAGGATACATTGCCTCCAGCCCTTGCTGCCGCAATCGCTTGGTTAGATCCTTTCCCACCTGGTCCTACAAAACGTCTATTCCCAACTACAGTTTGACCTTTTACAGGAATGCTATCTGCAACAAATACTAGGTCGGCAACAAATATCCCGAGTACACAAATACTCACTTATCTAAAACCCACACTGATCCATCAGGCTTAACAACACCTTTCGTTAGTATAAAACAACCAAAAGGACGGGTTTCATTAGTAGTTATTATGGCAAAAGCTTTCTTGGCTTCGTCATAAAATTTAAATCTCTCAATTGAGGAAACATTCCAAAAATCTCCTGATATTTCTGATACTACTTGATTAAATTCCTTATGAACTTCATTTAACTCATTTGGTTTTCCATCAATTTCCATTCTCTGTACAGGGGAGTCAATAAAGCTATCAAGAGGGAAAACTGATAAAATTGCTTTTGCGGCTCTAGCAGCATTAACGCCGTCTAGACGAAGTACTTTAGAATTCATAGAATAGGCAGGGAAGTTGGAGTCGCAGATGATTAATTTATCTCCATGACCCATCGCTCTTAGAGTTGATAAAATATCAGGACTTAAAATAGGGTCTATATTAATTAACATCAATTAATAGAACTAAAAAAATGACAAAAGTGCAATAGAATTAATTTAGCTCTACTGGCTTAGAGCGCAGATGACGAACAGTTTCTTTTTCTGCTTTGCGACAAAGTCGAGGAGGGAGGTTTTTATTTATCAATTCAAGATCCCCGTAAACTATTTCTCCCATTTCAAAAAAAACTTCATTTAGCGCTCCAGCACGATGTGCTGAAAATAATATATTCTTAGTATTTCTAATTGCGTCATTTTTTTTTACAGGCTCTTCAGGAAACACATCTGTAGCTACTTGAACACGTCCAGTGTTAGCAATTTCAATCAAATCTTTAAAATTAACTACGCTTGCCCTGCTCATAATTAAAAGACAGGAATTCTTTTTCATTTTAGAAAGCAGACTTTTATCTATCATACTTTGGTTTTTAGTTGTTACAGAAGCTAAAACAAATATCACATCGCAAGTAGAAAAAATTTTGGAAAGCGATGCAGGTTTGCATTTATTTTCAATCATAAGTTTTTCTGGCAACCAAGGGTCGTAAACATAAAAATCATCTGTAAATGGAAGTAAAAGCGGGCGTAAGCTTTTAGCTAAGTCTCCATAGCCAATTAAGCCAATTTTATTATTTCTAAGTAATCCACAACCAACATTACTTTCTAAACCGTATTGTTCTTTACCAGATATAAAGTCTAAATGAGCACCATGTATATTCCTCTTAAGTGATAGCGCAAATCCTAAAGCAATCTCTGCAACAGTTTGAGCAAACACTGGCGCTGTGGAAAGCACATGAATATTATTTCTAAAACAATAGTCATAATCCATATTATCCATGAAATTGCTTTCGACATTAAAAATAGCTTTTAAATTTTTAGCTTTTTCTAGCAATGACAGAGGAAGGCTGGGTTGGCCTATAATAAAGTCTGCATTCGAAATATTTTTTTGGTAAAACTTTTCTTTATTTTTATTTGGAACGCTAACTAAATTAAAATTTTTTTTTAGCAATCGCAGTTTTTCTTTTGAAAAAATTAAATCCATTTTTCTTGGAAAGGGATCTATTAAAATTGTTTTCATAATTAGATTATATCAATTATTTATTTTTTTGATAATCTAACTTGTAATGAAAAGATCGCAAATCAATTCCTCTATTCTTCAAGCAAAGGAAATGATGAAAGAATATCAATGGGTATTACCAACCTGGGCGTACTGGTCTGTTGAAGATTTTAAAAACAATACTAAAACCAGAAATTATTTAAAAGCTCATCAAATGGGGTGGGATGTAACTGATTTTGGTTGGGGAAATTTTGATCAACAAGGTATTGCACTATTTTGTATTCGTAACGGTATCCAAGGTGATGTTAACGATAAACCCTATGCGGAAAAATTACTCTTTATGAAAGATGGTCAAGAAATACCCTATCATGCCCACAAAGTAAAATTAGAGGATATAATAAACCGAGGAGGCGGCGATCTAGTATTAGAATTCTTAGAATTAGATGAAAACAAAAATGAGCTTTCCAAAAATATTTTAGTCCTTGTGGATGGCCAGGAAATTACTTTAGAACCACACCAACCCTTGACTTTAAAGCGGGGTCAAAGCGTTACCGTTGATCGAAACGTTTACCATAAATTTTATGCAGCTCAAGGTAGCGGTTTGGTGATGGCGGGTGAAGTATCCCAAGTAAATGATGATAATAACGATAATTATTTTTTAGAACCAGTAGGTCGATTTAGTAAAATAGAGGAAGACGAAGCACCCATTCACCCTTTGTGGAACGAAATCTAATGCATAAAGGCATTGTAGGTTTCGGAATGTGGTGTGTAGACACTACCTACAAACTTCAAAAACTCCCTGATAGAGGGCAACTTGAAATCGTAAATGATTCATTCAGGTGCGTTGGCGGAGGACCTTCTAATGTACTCACCGATCTAGAGTCGCTAGGTTTTAACTATCCCAAAATAGCAATGGGCTCTATTGGACATGACTCTATAGCGGAATATATTAAGGCTCATTGCCAAAAAAATCGTATACAAACTAACTATCTTATTTCTTCTTACAAAGTCCCTACTTCGCATACGGTTTGCATGTATGAACAACAAAAAGAGAGAACTTTTTTATATTATCCTGGAGCTAATGACCTAATTGATGTTAAACATAACAAAATTGGAAGTTTGTCTTTTACTCCCAAAATACTTTATATCGGATATTTAACTTTGCTTGGTAAGCTTGATATCTTTGAGAAGGGTCAAACACGACTTACTAAAGTTTTAAAGTTTGCTAATAAAAAGAAAATTTTAACTGTTATTGATTTAGCCTCGAGTAGTGACCCTAAATTTAAAAAAATAGTCATGAGTGCTATCCCTTATACTGATTATTTACTGATGAATGAAATTGAAGCCAAACTACTTTTTAATAAGAATATTTTGAATTCCAATCAAACAATCAATAAAAAAATAGCTATTAAAGAAATCAAAAAGCTTCTTTCCAAGGGAGTTAAGCAGGCAGTAGTCCTTCATTGCTCCAAAGAGTCTCTTTATGTTTCAAGAAATAAAATATTAGCTACTAAATCACCAGTTTTAAAAAAACATGAACTTATCAATTCAGTTGGCGCCGGAGATGCTTTTTGTGCAGGGTTTATTTTTGGCTTACATGAAGACTGGAACTTAAATAAAATACTAATAAAAGCTCATGCTGCCGGTAGTGCAATGATGAAAATTGATGCCTCTTCGGGTGGTCTGCCTAATATTTTGAAGTTATAACTTTAAGACGGACTCAGTCACTTGAAGATCTTTTTGTAGAGACCGGTCAGCTACCAAGTTTTTTTTACTAAGCTGATCATGATAAAATTTAACCGCCTCTTGAGGTGATATTAAACCTTCAACAACTTTTCTCATCATTTGGACGATAAGGATTGGGTCTTCAGCTAGATTAATTTTTCTACCAAATAGTGCAACTTTCGCTCCGTATTGACTGGCTTTTTTAATTAACTCAAAACAATCTCGAGTAGTGCCTTTACTTCCGCCTAGAATTCCTACTACAAGATTTTCTGGGTCATAACTTGCCAAATCCTCCATGGCCTTTGGTCCATTATAGGCAATTTTCAAAAATAGAGGGCGCTCTTCTTTTGTCTGACCTGCTACTGCTTTAATGATACAATCATTTATATAGTCCCCTAGTTCAAGAGTATTCATACCAATCTTAATGGGAGGATTAAAAACTTCTAAAAAGTGATTAAATTTATATTTAATAGCCTCTATTCTAAAATCTCTATATGCATTTAACATTGCCAGATCAAAGTTGACATCATTAGAAAATGTTACTGAAAATAATCCTAAATTAGCAATCTTGCTAATTCTATCTATTCTTGCAGAACGAAAGGGCCTAGGATTAGTTTCGCGATAGTTGCTTTTTCTCATTAACCAAATATCCGTCGTATCATTCATTCTAATAGCTGGAGTGACAGAAGATTGTTGAAAAATTTTTTTACTTATTAAATCTTCACCAACAGAGGCAGACATAAGCATGATATCTACTAATTTTGATTTGGTCATTTGCATCATCGCATTTTTATAATCTGATAATTTTTTAAACCCTTTAATAATTTTGCCTTTTTGATCTCTTTGAGGGCCAGGGGTAGAGATACCCATAGCTAAGTCGCCATCTTTTGCATCCGCAATAATAAAATCTGATGGTTTATATTTTAAATTTTTAATATGATTTAATTTTTCAATAAGTGATTTATTCATAATTTTTCCTCAGATAGAAGATATTCTAAATTAGAAAATATTTAATTTGAATGTATAATAGACGCATGTATTTAGGATTAGACTTAGGAACTTCATCCTTAAAATCCTTAGTTATAGATGATAAACAAAAAATTCTTTACTCCTATTCATCAGATATTGAACTATCAACCCCAAAAAGTGGCTGGTCAGAACAAGAGCCTATTGATTGGATTAAAGCCCTAGATTTTTGTCTCAAGGACTTATCTAAATCAATCAATTTAGAAAAGATCCAAGCGATTTCTTTTTCGGGACATATGCATGGCGCTACATGCATAGATAAAAACGATCAAGTATTAAGACCTTGTATTTTATGGAATGATACCCGCAGTCATCAAGAGTGTACTGAAATTTTAGCTAATCCACTCGTAATGGATATCGCAGGTAACATTGTAATGCCCGGTTTTACAGCACCTAAATTATTGTGGTTAATGAAAAACGAACCGCAGGTTTTCGAAAAAATTGCAAAAGTGCTTCTGCCTAAGGATTATTTAAGATTTTATCTCACAGGTGAGTACTATAGTGACCTTTCAGATGCTTCAGGAACCTATTGGTTGGATGTGGGCAAAAGAGAGTGGTCTAAAAAACTTTTAGAAGTTTCTCATATGAGCTTAAATCAAATGCCGCATCTTTGTGAGGGCACTGACCAAACGGGATTAATAAAAAAATCTATTGCTGAAAAATATGGCTTCAATACATTTTGCAAAGTCTATGGTGGTGCTGGAGATAATGCGGCGGCAGCGATCGGACTTGGTTTATATCTTGAAGGGAATGCATCTTTATCCCTTGGCACATCTGGTGTTATCTTTGGCTCTACAAAAAAATTTCTAAAAAATTATAATGATGCTATTCATTCATTTTGTCATTGTATTCCTAATACATGGCATTTAATGTCGGTGATGCTGTCTTGTACTTCGAATGTGAATTGGTTTATTAAAAATTTTCACTCTTCTTTAGAAGAAATTACGAATGAATTAAATCAAGTAATGAAAAATAAAAATCGTATTCAAAATTCCCCTTTTTATTTACCCTATTTAAGTGGAGAACGAACACCTATCAATGATCCCCATGTAAGAGCAAGTTTCCATAGTTTTGGAATTGAAACAACCAGGTCAGAAATTGTTTATTCTTTAATCGAGGGAATTTCTTTAGGTATGTATGATAATTATGAAGCGTTAGTTAAATCTGGCATTACTCTTGATAATATTTATGTAATCGGAGGAGGGTCTAAGAATGAAGCTTGGGTTGAGTTATTGGCCTCTGCTTTTGATCGAGATTTAATCATATCTGATGCCTCAGACTCTATGGCGGCTTATGGCGCTGCTCGACTTGCTTTTATGGGGTATAATAATATGACGGCCGATCAAGCACTATCCCCCCCAAATATATCTAAAGTGATCAAAAAAAATAAGGAATTGAATAAAATTTTAGGTGAGCGATTTCCAATCTGGAAGGGTTTTTATAAAAAATAACAACTTTTTAATTTTATGTCCTCATCCTCAAACATAAACTATCAAGAACTATTAGAAATTTTAGTTAATAAATTTAAACAAAGCAGGAGTAAAAGGATTTTTGTAGCCATAGCGGGGGCTCCTGCATCGGGCAAAAGTACTATTTCAGTTAAAATTAATGAGGACATTAATAACAAAGGATATTCTTGCAAAATATTACAGATGGATGGCTACCATTATGACGATGCGATTTTAAGTGCAAAAAATCTACTTCCCCACAAAGGCGCTCCCGAAACCTTTGATGTAGCAGGTTTAAAAAATACTCTTCATAGGCTACAAAATGAAGGAGAGGTTGTGGTGCCTATATTTGATCGATCCCTAGAGCTATCTCGATCCTCTGCTTATATTATCCCTAAACAAACACAAATTGTTTTAGTGGAAGGTAATTATCTTTTATTGAATTTTCATCCCTGGAAGGAATTACATGAATACTATGACTATACAATCTTATTAGACTGTGATGAGAAAACTTTAGAACAGCGTTTAATTGAAAGATGGAAAGGGTTTAAATTAGATAAAGATCAAATAAATAAAAAAGTTTATGAGAATGATCTTCCTAATGGAATTAAAGTAATCCAAAATAGTATTCAGCCAACTTTTAAATTGAAAAATTAATTTTGCGGCGGTTGTTTTGCGCCTGTCATAAAAGCAACAGCATCAGACATTTCATAATCCTTGGGATTAATTACACATAAACGAGTACCAAGGCGATGAATATGAATTCTATCTGCAACTTCAAAGACATGGGGCATATTGTGAGAAATCAAAATAATTGGAATACCTCTTGCTCTCACTTCCCCAATTAATTCTAAAACCCTTCTACTTTCCTTCACACCAAGTGCCGCTGTAGGCTCATCCATAATAACTACTTTTGTACCAAAAGAAGTTGCTCGAGCGACGGCAACGCCTTGACGCTGACCACCTGATAATGTCTCTACTAATTGATTAATATTTTGAATTGTTAAAAGACCCAGTTCCGATAGTCTTTTTCTAGCCTCATCTGCCATAGCTTTTTTATCTAGGAATCGTAAAAATTTTCCCATAAAGCCTTTTTGTCTTATTTCTCTTCCTAAAAACATATTGTCAGTAATGGAAAGAGCGGGGGAAAGCGCTAAGTTTTGATAAACAGTTTCAATGCCCAGAGTTCTAGCTTCAATTGGGGAACTAAAAGTAACAGTCTGGCCATCCAACAATATTTCACCAGTATCAGGCTTAACAGCACCACAAAGCACTTTGATTAATGTAGATTTTCCAGCACCGTTATCACCTATGACACCTAATACCTCACCTGGGTATAATTCTAAATTTGCATTATCTAGGGCTACGACTTTTCCATATTTTTTAGATAAATTTTTTGCAACTAAGATGGGCTCCATTAGTTTGATACCTTTCTAATCCATTGATCAATACCAACCGCAATAATGATAAGACATCCAAGAGCAAATCTTTGCCATAAAACGTCTAAGCCCGCTATAGAAAGCCCAGAACTAAATACACCCACAATCAAAGCACCAAATAGTGCTCCAAGAATAGTTCCGCGACCACCAAAAAGTGAAGTACCGCCAATCACCACAGCGGTGATGGAGTCAAGGTTACCTTCATAGAAACTCGTAGGGGATACAGAACCTACGCGGCCAATAGAAACCCACGCTCCTATACCGATCACGAGCCCAGCTACTGCATAAACCGATACAAGCATTCTATCAGTTCTAATTCCTGATAATTCTGCCGCTTCTTTATCATCGCCAATTGCATAGACGTGTCTACCCCATGCTGTTTTGTTTAAAACCAGCCAGAGAACGACAAACATAAATATCATTAGAAATGCACCATAGGTAAATACAAAACCACCTAAGTTAATTCTCTCTCCCCAAAAATGGAGGAGCGGAGCATTAATTTCAATATCAGAACTTCTTATTGACTGGGAACCAGTAAAAAAGATTACCAAAGCAAAGAAAATATTCCAAGTACCAAGCGTTACAATAAAAGGAGGTAAACGCAGTCGAGTTACAAGTAATCCATTAATTGCTCCAGTTGCAACGCCTACGATCATTCCAACTAATATGGCTGGTAGTGTAGGCACGCCCATTTCGACAGATAGCTTCCCCATAAAAACAGAAGCAAGAACCATCATTGCTGCAACACTAAGATCAATACCTGCGGTTAAAATAATTAGAGTTTGAGCAGCAGCAAGAATTCCTACAATGGTAACTTGTTGGACAATTAAAGATAAGTTAAAAGCTGAAAAAAATTTTCCACCAGCTATAAAACCAAAAGAAATTACACTTAAAATTAAAATGATAATAGGAACCATGGTGGGGTTTCCATGAAGAAAATGTTGTATTTTTTTTATAAAAGTTTGTTCGCCTACATCAAAGGAGTGGTGATCTTGGTTTTTTGAACCAATATCTTCTGAAAATTTTGGTTGATCTTGTAGGTCTTTAGAAATGTCGTCAGAAATTTTATTCATTATTTTGTGTTTTGCTTCAGGGCAGAGTAGCCTGCCCTGAAAATTAACATATTTATTGGATTAACCCCAACATCTGTCCATACCTTCTTTAACACTAATTGAAGGAACTCCGCTAGCAGCATCGTCTGTAACTAAGTTCACACCAGTGTTGAAGAATTGTAAGCCTGGAGAGTTTTCAGGTTTTGTTCCATTCTCAGCCCATGCTTTAATAGCTTCCACACCAAGGGATGCCATTAACAATGGATACTGTTGAGATGTTGCACCAATGATGCCTCTTTGAACGTCAGCTACACCTGGGCAACCACCGTCAACTGAAGCAATCAGAACACTACCATCATCTTTACCAGCTGCTTTTAATGCTTCATAAGCACCAACAGCTGCAGGCTCGTTGATTGTATAGATAACATTGATACCTGAGTCTTTTTGAAGACATTTTTCCATAGCTGTTCTTCCACCTTCTTCGTTACCATTTGTAACTTCGTTACAAATAATACGAGGATCAGTTTCATCACCCCATCTTGAAACGTCTACAGTGTCAATACCAAAACCAGTTAAAAAACCTTGGTCTCTTAATACGCCAACTGAAGGCTGACTTTCATTAAGATCTAACATCGCAATTTTAGCATTAGCTGCATCAGCACCTAATTTTGCAGCAACCCATGCACCACCTAGTCTACCTGCTTCAAAGTTATCTGTAGCAAATGTAGAGTCAGCAGCTGTGATTGGCTCAAGTGGAGTATCTAACGCAATAACAAGAAGACCATTGTCTTGTGCATTTTTCAATACTGGAACAATAGCTTTTGTATCAGAAGCTGCGATTAAGATACCTTTAGCGCCTGAAGCGATACAAGTCTCAACAGCTCTTACTTGTGTTTCGTGGTCACCATCGATTTTTCCAGCGAAAAATGATAGTTTAACTCCTAGTTCGTTAGCACGTTTTTCTGCGCCTTCTTTCATTTTAACAAAGAATGGGTTGATATCAGTCTTTGTAATTAAGCAAGCTTCAATAGCGTGGCTACCAGCTTTAGCAGGTAGTGTTGCGAATGTAAAAGCAACTGCTAGTAAAGAAGCTAATAATAATGATATTTTTTTCATTATTGTCCTCCTCTATATATAGACATGCGCATAATATGGATAATCAGTAACTTTTTCAACAATCGAAATCAGTAAAAAGGGAAGAATGTGTCAATAATGTCAAGGTAAATTTATGATTTAGGATTTTTTTTTAAAAAATGCTCTTCAATTATACTTTTCCAGTTTCCATATGAGTCCTGTATTAAGTCATTTTTTGTGGGAGAAATTTTTTTTTGGGGAACTGCAAATTCATTGAGGTCATTCAAATTCTGTATATTTTTGGAATAAGTTAACCCGCTTAGTAAGGCGCCGTAGGCTGACATATCCTCAAACTGAGGTATCTGAAGTTCAATCTCTAAAAGATCAGCAATAATTTGAAGAAAAAAATTATTTTTGATCATCCCACCGTCAACAATTATTTGATTTAATTTTAATTGCTGAGATTTTTTTAAAGTTTCTAAATAAACGACCATCTGATAAGCGACAGACTCCAACGATGCACGTACTATATGTTTTTTATTAGTTGAGGCACTAATCCCGTAATACATGGCACGAGCAGTAGATAGCCAATAAGGAGGGCCTAAACCAGAAAAAGCAGGTATTAAGTAAACACCGCCGTTGCTTTCTACTTCTAAAGATAAAGTTTCACTTTCTTCGTATTTATGAATTACTCCTAAATTATTTTTTAGCCAAGATATAGTTGCCCCAGCAAAAGCATTTAAACATTCAAATGCATATTGATTGTTATTATTTCTTGTTAGTGAAAGGGAGGTAAATGAATTTTTATCAATTAGCAGTTTATCGCCTATATTGGTTTGGATATTGAAACCAGTACCAGTTGTAATTTTAGAGTCACCTTTATTAAAACAAAGGTTTGCGAACATCGAGGCTTGGGCATCTCCAATTACACCTATAATAGGAATGCTTTTGTTAAATGCTTCTTCAAAATCACTCTCTCCAAAACAATCTGCACTCTCTTTAACTTTAGGAAGTGGAATTCCAGAAACTTTAAAGATTGAAAGGAGCTTCTCATCCCATTCGTTCTGAACACAATTAAACAAAAGTGTTCTTGAGGCGTTAGTTGTGTCAGTTAAATAGGATCTTGTTTGAGTTAATCTATATAATAAGTAACAGTCGATTGTCCCAAAAAGAGCATCTCCATTTAGAAGTTTTTCTTTAATTTCAGGCTTATTATCCAATAGCCATTTAAGCTTACTGGCTGAAAAAAAGGTATTGGGCTTTAATCCGGTTCTAGTGATAATTTCTTGAAGTTTGTTATTGTCTTTTAATAGCTCATCGCAAAAAGCCTGCCCCCTAGTACACTGCCATACAACTGCGTTATGAAGAGGCTTGCCTGTTTTTTTATCAAATACGGTAAAGGTTTCTCGCTGATTTGTAATACTGATAAAATCAGGATTATTATTTATATTAGATGCCTCTCTAATTAGGGTAATGAGGTTTTGGTAAATTTCCTCCAAGTCATGTTCAATATAACCTTCTGGAGTGTAAATTTGTTTATGTTCTTTTTGAAACCTTTTAACAATTTCTAATTTTTCATTAAACACTAAGACGGTAGTCGATGATGTACTTGAGTCAAATGAAATGTAACTCATTATTTTAAAAGACTCTGAGCAGTATCAGCTATTTTCTCTGAGCTCATCCCGTAATAATCTAAAACATCAGTTTGAGAGCCATTCACCATATACTCATCGGGTATGCCTAATATTTTTAATTTAATTTTTAAATTTTCTTGCGCAATGATACTCGCACATTGCTCACCCAAACCTCCATAAATACTATGCTCTTCCAAAGAAATAAGACATTTGGATTTTTTAATAGATTGGTGAAAAGTGTTTGAGTCAAAAGGTTTGATAGTATGCATACTTACTATTGTTGGATTAATACCTTTTGCCTTCAATATTTCCCCAGCTAGGACTGCCCTGGGTACGGTTTCCCCGGTTGCAATTAAAGTTATGTCTTCTCCTTCTTGAACAGTGATCGCTTTGCCAATTTCAAACAGTTGATTGGCAGGATGAATATCCATCATGGGTTTTTTCCCATATCGAATATATAAAGGATGAGGATAGTGCGCGGCTTGTTGAATGACCGCAGATGCCTCTAAGTTATCTGCCGGAGATACGATAGTCATATTATTGATACATCGAAGCACCGCAAAATCATGAATAGAGTGATGGGTGGATCCTAATTGTCCATAACTAATACCTGCGCTAATTCCCACTAAAGTAACTGGTAAATTGGAATAGGCGATGTCAGCTTTTATTTGTTCAAGAGACCGTGCAGTTAAGAAGCTAGCTGGGGACACTGCAAAAACCTTTTTTCCAGTCGCTGCGAGTCCAGCACTTACTCCAACTAGATTTTGTTCGGCAATTCCTACTTCAATAAGTTGATTAGGGAGGGCTTTTCCATAAGGAACTAATTTACCAGAACCTCTCGAGTCACTAGTAACTACAATAATGTCTTTGTCTTTTCGAGCTTCCTGTAAGAGTGTATCGGCAAAAATTTCTAAATTGGGCTTCCCCATTTTTATTTCATTCATTGGTATGCCTCGAGTTTTTTATCCAACTCACCCATAGCTTTTTTAAACTCATCTTCGGAGGGGACTTTATGGTGCCAGGCAACTTGGTTTTCAATAAAACTTACACCATAGCCTTTTGTGGTATTGGCAATAATCAAATTAGGCGAACCTTTTCTTAAGGGTAATTCTTTCAGCGTTTCTTCAATGGATGCCACATTATTTCCATTCACTTCTTTGACACAAAAACCAAAGGATTCAAATTTTGAGTTTAAGGGCTCAATGGGGTTGACTTCTTCAGTTCCTCCGGTGATTTGTAATTTGTTACGATCTATAATCACTACTAAATTATCTAACTGGTATTTTGAAGCTGATGTTGCAGCCTCCCAAATTGAACCTTCGGATAATTCCCCATCTCCTAAAAGGGTATAGACCTTATGGGTTTTTTGATCGAGTTTATATCCAATGGCCATTCCTACGGCTACGGATAAACCATGTCCTAGGGCCCCTGTATTATGTTCTACACCTGGTACTTTTTTAGTGGGGTGTCCTATAAAATGTGATTGAAATTGATTCAGGCTATCTAAATCTTTTTTAGAAAAAAAACCTTGATCACACAAAACTGTATAAAGGGCCTCCACGGAATGTCCTTTGCTTTGAATGTAACGATCTCGATTGGTGGAGGAAAAATTTTCAGGGGTTATATCCATGATGGAGTTGTAAAGAACATTTAAAATGTCTATACAAGAGAGACTGCCGCCTGTGTGTCCTGCCCCAGAATTATAAATTATTTCTAAAGTAGTCTTTCTGTATTCTAAAGATTTAATATTGAGTTGATTGACGTCCATCAAGATGAATTAAAATATGCCCTTTATTGATATAATCAATTATTATTATAAAATTAAAAGAGTTATTGGAGGGATATCGTGATAACAACCTTAGGCATTATAATTGGGAATAGAGACTTCTTTCCTGACCATTTAATTACTGAAGCAAGAAATGAAATTTTAAATATTTGTAAAAATAAAAAAATAAATCCAATCCTATTAGGCGACCAGGACTCCAAACTGGGAGGGGTAGAGACATTCCAAGACGCTCAAAAATGTGCAGCTTTATTCAAAAGTCACCAGCACCTTATTGAAGGTATATTAGTAATTCTTCCTAACTTTGGTGATGAAAAAGGCGTTGCAGATACTATTCGCTTGTCAGATCTAAACGTACCGGTTTTAGTACAGGCCACACCAGATGATCTAGGTAAAATGCAACCAGCTAATCGAAGGGATGGTTATTGCGGAAAAATTTCTGTATGCAACAACCTATACCAGTATGGAATAAAATTTTCTTTAACTCAAAGTCATGTCTTAAGTTTATCTAGTAGTGAATTTGACCAGGAGCTCGATCGATTTATTGCAGTATGTAGAGTTGTCAGAGGCATGCGTCGAGTAAGAATAGGTGCGGTGGGCGCAAGACCGCAGGCTTTTAATACTGTTCGATACAGTGAAAAAATTTTAGAGCGTAATGGAATTTCTGTTACCACAATTGACCTATCTGAAATATTAGGCAAAGCACAAAAACTTACTGATGATAGTGCTGCGGTAAAAGACTCACTTCATAAAATTCAAGGCTATGGGGATACGACTACAACGCCGTCTGAAAAACTTTTACAACTCGCTAGACTTGATGCGGTTTTAAATGAATTTGTTGAAACAAATAAATTAGATGCAACTGCTATCCAGTGTTGGACAAGTATCCAAGAAAATTATGGATGTAATGTTTGTACCTCCATGAGCATGATGAGTGAAAATATGTTACCCAGCGCCTGCGAGGTGGATGTTACGGGAACATTAACTATGTATGCCATGCAGCTTGCATCCAGTTCCCCTAGTGCTCTCGTGGATTGGAATAATAATTATGATCAAGATGAGGATAAGTGCGTTTTATTTCATTGTGGCAATTGGGCAAAATCTTTTTTACCAGATTTAAAAATTAGTACTGCCCCAATTCTAGGTAGCGTTTTTGGAGAGGAAAAAACACACGGCGCCCTAGACGGCAGAACACCTGCTGGACCATTAACCTATGGCCGTATTTCTACCGATGATAATTTGGGAAAAATAAAATGTTATTTCGGAGAGGGGGAACTGACTGATGACCCTTTAAACACTTTTGGAACTAGGGCAGTGGCCAATGTACCCAACCTTCAGGAGTTAATGAGATATGTTTGCAAAAATGGTTTCGAACATCATGTTGTGATGAATGCCTCAAAAACATCTAAAATACTGGAAGAAGCATGTGGAAACTACCTCGGGTGGGAGACACTTAGCTATCCCAAATAAATTCTAAAGAATTGTTCTTGGCTTAATATGGTTCTGAAGTAATATATGCCGATTATTTCCAAGGAGGAAAAATATGAAAACATTACGTATTTTAATGGCGGTAATTTTTTCAACTTTATCTCTTGCTGCTTATGCAGAACCCAAAATTGAAGTACTACATTGGTGGACTTCTGGTGGTGAAGCTAAGGCATTGCAAGTATTGAAAGATGAATTTGCTGCTAAGGGTGGTGTATGGGAAGATATGCCTGTTGCAGGTGGCGGTGGTGATGCTGCTAACCAAACTTTAAAAGCGAGAATAGTTGCAGGTGATCCACCTTCAGCTTCTCAAATTAAAGGACCAACAATTCAAGAATATGATCAAGCTGGTGTAGTTGCTCCTTATAATATCGATTCAGTAGCTCAAAGCGAAGGTTGGGACTCACTACTTTCTCCTGCAGTCGCTGCTGTTCATAAGTGCGAAAATAACAGCGGAGCGTATTGTGCTGCCCCGGTTAACATACATAGAATTGACTGGTTCTGGGCAAACAAACAAGTATTAGATGCAAATGGTATTTCTATGCCAACAACATGGGATGAGTTCAATTCTGCGGCGGATAAACTCCAAGCTGCAGGCATTATCCCATTTGCACACGGTGGTCAGCCATGGCAGGACGCAACTGTATTTGAAGCAGTGGCATTAAGCTTTGGTAATAACTTCTACAAGAATGCAATTGTTAACTTAGATGACAACGCACTAAGAAGTGAAACTATGGTTAAAGTTTTTGATCAAATGAGAAAACTTGCTAACTATACTGACGAAGGTTCTCCAGGAAGAGACTGGAACGTTGCTACAGCTATGGTCATGGAAGGAAAGGCAGCTTTCCAACTTATGGGTGACTGGGCAAAAGGTGAATTCGCAGCGGCGGGAAAAGTTCCTGGTGTTGATTACTACTGTGGATCTACGCCTTCTAATAATGGATATATCTACAACGTAGATAGCTTTATTTTCTACAAAACAAGCGATCCTGATAAAGTTGAAGGACAACAAATCTTAGCAAGCTTAATGATGGGTAAAAACTTCCAAAAAGTTTTCAACCTCTATAAAGGTTCTATCCCAGCTAGATTAGACGTTCCAATGGACGAGTTTGATGATTGTGCAAAAAAATCTAATTCAGATTTGAATACTGCTAATTCATCAGGCGGTTTAGTACCAAGTTTTGCTCATGGTATGGCACAAGGTAATACCATCAAAGGTGCTATGCAGGACGTGATCACACAACATTTTAACTCAGATATGTCTTCTGTTGATGCAGCAAATGCCTTAGCAGATGCTATCCAAGCTAATATGTAATAATAACGATTAACCTCCAGGATATAAGTCCTGGAGGTTTTTTAATTTATGAATTGGTTATCAAAATACTTACCTAAAATTGTATTAGCGCCGTCTTTTGCTGCTATCATTTGGTTTGTCTATGCATTTATTGGTTGGACAGTTTATATTTCTTTTACCAATTCAAAAATTTTACCTGTTTATGAGTTTTATGGAGTAATTAATTACTTCAAACTTTGGTCGATGCCAAGGTGGTATGTTGCTATTGAAAATCTTTTTATCTTTAGTGTGTTATTTTTAATTATTTGTTTAGTACTAGGAATTTTATTAGCAATAATGCTAGATCAAAAAATTCGTATGGAAGGTGCCCTAAAGACAATTTATCTTTATCCTATGGCTTTGTCTTTTATCGTTACAGGTACAGTTTGGAAATGGATGTTGAATCCAACTATGGGTATCGAGAAATTATTTCAAGATTGGGGTTTTGCAAATTTTACTTTTGACTGGTTAACAACTCCGGGTTTGTCTATTTACTGTGTTGTGATCGCTGGGGTGTGGCAGTCCTCAGGATTTGTCATGGCACTGTTTTTGGCAGGTCTGAGATCAATTGATGATCAAATTATCAAAGCGGCTAAAATTGATGGAGCTGGAATCTTTAACATTTATGGCAAGATAATCTTACCTATGATGAAACCAGTATTTTTTAGTGCCATTGTAATACTTATTCATATTTCTATTAAAAGTTACGATTTGGTTGTGGCACTTACAGCGGGAGGACCGGGAATTTCTTCTGATATGCCAGCTGTATTTATGACGGCGCATGCTTTTCATAGAAGCCAAATAGGCATCGCGAGCACTAGTGCGGTGATGATGGTTATGGCAGTATTAGCTATTGTTGTGCCATATTTATATTCAGAATTGAGGAAACATTAATCAAATGTCTCAAACAATTGACTTCGCTACTCTTGAACAAAAATCGAAAATTAAAAATATAATTTTACGATGGAGTTTATATTTTTTTTTAATTTTATTTGCACTTTATTACTTAGCGCCTCTCTATGTTATGATAATTACATCGCTAAAGAGCATGGCTGAAATCAGACAAGGAAATTTATTAAGCCTACCTAAAGAAATTCTTTTTGACGCTTGGAAAGTTGCATGGGGTGGAAGAGAGTATGATGCTGGTAACGTATATTTAAGACCATATTTTTGGAATTCAACAAAAATGGTAGTCCCTGCAGTTCTCGTGTCTACTTTTCTCGGTGCTATGAATGGGTATGTTTTAACTAAATGGCGATTTAAATATGATAATTTATTTTTTTTAATGCTTTTGATCGGAAGTTTTATCCCTTATCAGGCCATACTGCTTCCAATGGCAAGAACCTTGGGTACTGTGGGTTTATCAAATTCTGTATTAGGCTTGATATGTGTTCATTCTATCTATGGAATACCTTTTACTACACTATTTTTTAGAAACTATTATATTTCTCTTCCAAATGAACTAGTTAAGGCTGCAAGAATTGACGGGGCTGGTTTTTTTAAGATATTTTTTAAAATTATTTTACCAATATCCACCCCAATTATTGTCGTTACAGTTATTTGGCAATTTACAAATATAT
>Ga0181558_10000671_pt1 | contig 32150 bp, 32 predicted proteins | sample 011ome_22_FD_133754 | JGI IMG/M metagenome (GOLD analysis project Ga0181558, IMG submission 133754) | Coastal salt marsh microbial communities from the Groves Creek Marsh, Skidaway Island, Georgia - 011507BT metaG (megahit assembly) | ecosystem: Environmental > Aquatic > Marine > Intertidal... | reverse complement strand
GCGGCAAAGTATTGCAGCTGTTTAAGGGAGAAATTTTGCAGAGTATCCATGGTAGTACCAGGGTTTTGAGGGTGTCAGCTATATAGATAGAATCTATAGCGAAATCCCATAATTGGCAATATTCTTATCGTTTTATTGCTTCTAGACTTCTCTTCCCATTCTGAATCAAACGTATTTGTAGAGGCTTTTAAATGGAAAAGCTAATTTCCGGTATCGCACAGTTCCGAAATTCTTCATTCGAGGAGCGTAAAAAACTGTTTGCGCAGCTGGCTAATGGCCAGAGTCCCGAAGTCCTGTTTATTACCTGTTCTGACTCGAGAATAGATCCCAACCTGTTGACTCAAACCGAACCAGGTGATCTGTTCATCATCCGCAACGCAGGTAATATTGTGCCGCCTCACGTCCGCACTGCGGGCGGTGTGACAGCGTCAATCGAATTCGCGGTAGCGGCTCTGGACGTGAAGCACATCGTGGTATGCGGACACAGTGACTGTGGTGCCATGAAGGGCGCACTTAACTCTTCCGCGTTGACTGGCCTTCCTCATGTACAGAACTGGCTGGAGCATTCACGCGGTGCTGTTGAAGCAGTTCGCGCCAAGCACGGGGACAACCCTGACTCGCTGAAACAGGTGACCGAAGAAAACGTGGTGCAGCAAATGCAGCACCTGCGCACACACCCGGCGGTGCTGGCGAAGCTGGCAACGGGTGACGTCGATCTTCATGGCTGGGTTTACAACATTGAACACGGCAGTATAGTGGCCTACGACACCGAGAGCGATAGTTTTGTCGCCGCTGAAAAATACTATGAAGAATTAATCAAAGCGTCTGCAGATTCTTTAGAGACAGCTCAAAACTAATCAAGCAGGGATAATTTCATGATCAGTTTTAAGACTGAAAATCTTAAGGGCGACCTATTTGGCGGCGTAACTGCTGGCGTGGTTGCCTTGCCGTTGGCTCTTGCCTTTGGTGAGGCCTCAGGAGCGGGCCCAATCGCCGGCCTCTACGGTGCGATTTTTGTTGGCTTCTTTGCTTCCTTGTTTGGTGGCACCGGCTCACAGGTCTCAGGCCCAACTGGCCCCATGGTGGTAGTTTTCGCCGGGGTGTACGCTGCCCTGGACGGCAATCCTTCATTGGTATTCACCACAGTAGTATTGGCCGGTGTGCTACAAGTCGCCTTTGGTGTATTCAAACTCGGCCAGTACATCAGGTTGGTTCCTTATCCCGTAATTTCCGGTTTCATGAGCGGAATTGGTTGCATTATTATCGCGCTGCAGACCAGTCGCCTGTTTGGTCATGAGCCTGAGGGCAGCGGCACAATTCCGGCTCTCGTCGAAATACCTGGTGCGGTCATGGATCCCAATCTGGCAGCATTGTTTCTTGGTGTGTTGACCCTGCTAGTGGTATTCAGGTGGCCTGCGAAATTCGCCAAGTTTGTCCCGGCACCTCTGGCGGCGCTAATTATTGGCACAGTGACCAGTCTGTTCATTACCGGCGCACCGATTCTTGGCGATATTCCTACCGGTCTGCCTAGTTTTATCATGCCGAGCTTTAGTCAGGACTCTTTACTGGTGGTAATCGAGGCAGCCATGATTCTGGCACTGCTAGGGTCAATTGATAGCCTGCTGACTTCACTGGTGGCTGATAATATGACCCGTACTCGCCACAATTCTAACAAAGAGTTGATAGGTCAGGGTGTGGGTAACATGATTGCTGGGTTGTTTGGCGGCATCGCCAGCGCTGGCGCTACCATGCGTACAGTGATCAATATTAGAACCGGTGGATCTACCAAGATCTCAGGCATGGTACACAGTATGTTGCTGTTGGCTATTGTGATTGCTCTGGCGCCTTTGGCTGCAGCTATTCCACATACTGTGCTGGCGGGAATTCTGATCAAGACAGGTTATGACATTGTTGATCGTGCATATATCCTGAAAGCTCACCGTGGTCCTCGCTGGGATCTTGCCCTGATGCTGATGGTGCTTGGCCTGACAGTCTTCGTTGACCTGATTACAGCAGTCGTAGCAGGTGTGGTGTTGGCCTCGCTGGCATTTGTGAAGCAGATTGCCGATGAGCAACTAAAGCAGCTGCGGGATATTACTAAAGAAGGCTTGTCTATCAATTTCTCAAAAGAGGAAGCTGAGTTGATGACCCATTCCCATCACCGTATCAATGTCTTCGACTTTGGCGGTCCGCTAAGCTTTGGCGCTGCCGCAGACGTTGGGCACCAGGTGCGGGAAAAGTCTAAAGGCGTTAGTGAAGTGATGATCTTTGACTTTGCCCAGGTGCCGTTTATCGATGTCTCAGCTGCCCGTGCGGTGGAAACCATCGCCAATGACGGTAAGATATCGAATAAGCTGGTGTATATATCGGGTATGACCGCCGAAATTCGGACCATGCTCACAGATCTGATGGGCGACGTGATCCCGGAAGACCATTACTTTGACACGCGACGCGACGCAATCGCTTCAGCGGTAGAATTCGTGGAGTCCACCGAAGAAAATAAAGCCGGAAAGTTTTCACAGGGAACCAGTCCTGGCGTTATCTAACTCCCGTGACTTTCAGCACTGAATGAGCAGGCTTTAGGATTATTCAGCAACACAAAAAAGCAGAGTTCTTGAAAGAGACCTCTGCTTTTTTGTTAAGAATAAACAGGCAAATAAAAAGCGACTTTGCCTAACAAGGTTAATGCTACCTAGAGGGTTACCGAGGAGGCAGCACTTCAAGTGCTTCGTCAGAACTTAGCCGCTACCGAAAACCTGAGCAGCAAGATAGGTAAGGAAAAGTGGTGTGGACAAGGACGAGAAGAACAGGGCCAGCGAACGGTAGTTAAATGGCCACACCTGCATCTTGGTAACTGTCTTGAGTAATAGTCTCAGTGCCTCAAGGTCTTCTTTGCTTGCAATTGACTGATACCCAGCATCACTGGCACTTTCAGATTCCAGTTTTGCGTGAATTTTCTCGTAGCGCTGGTTTATTGAGGCTATCAGTTCCTTTTTGGCCGCACTCATGCTTTTTCTAGTTGTATATAAGGGCAGAAAGAAAGCGATCGTTGTCAAGCCAAAATAGGCGACAAGTAAGGCCAGGTTGTAGGGGCTGGTGAGTTCGGTCCCGTAGTTTAAAAAGTTTGAAATGACACCTAACGCTGCAATAACGCCAAAGGCAATGAATACAGCGTATAGCTTACTGGACTGCTTTGCCAGACTGCTTAGGCCTCCGCAACCATCAACATTGAAGGGCTGAATATTAACCGGTAACCTGAAAAGCGACTTAAGTACGAAAAAAGCGATTAAAAGTCGCAGCGCGAGAAATGTCATAAAGTAGTAAAGGAGAAATACGTGCAACGGGATTAGCCATCCCGCGACATAACTGTCCGCAGAAAACCATGCCCTCCGCCCCAATAGTAAGGAGGAGCTGAGAATTGCGCCGATGATTCCCATCAGATAAGGCAGCACAACATTGGCGCGGCGTGTGAGTTTGGCTTGCACTAATTCTCGGAGGTGCTTCCATTGCGTATCGGTGGCTTTGAGAAATCCCGAGTCAACCAGCTCTCGCAGGGTGTGCGGAAATGTGCCAAAGTAAGCGCTAGAGAGAAACAGCAGCGTGGGAAATGCCAGTGTAAACTGATTCCACCAGCCGATGTCGTGAAAAAGATCCAGGCTCAGATCTGGGTTGATAAAGCTGCCTTCGATTATCGCAATCGATGGCGCTGAGCATCCCGCCAGTCCCGCCAACATAACAGCGCGCGTTGGATATCTGATGGCGAATCCAGCCAGAACGTAGCCTAACCAGCCTCCTTGGATCAGGCTAAACAGCCCATATTCTTTTCGCTCACGAGTGGGGCCGGATTTTGAGGTTGAGATGGGGGAATTGGAGGGGTTCACAATAGCTTGTTCGTTTTACTCAGCTAATAACTCTATGTATAGACTTCATAATATGTTTCGGTCGCTTGGATATTCACATAAGCGATTGTCTATGGGGCAAGTATGCACATCGTTCTTAGCGCTATACAGTACAAACTCGTTACGACTTTTTTGTTGCTGACGTTTGGGCATTTATAAAGGGTATCAGGACGAGCATACTGGTCTCGTGGCTGAGCAGGCCTTATCGGTGGCAAAATGCCTAATAGCAGGGAATAATTGTTGCCGAGTCCGAAATTGGTCAAGTTATCATGGCTACCGTTGTGTCGAGAGTTCAAAGTATGTTTCGTCCCCGCAACGCCTTTTTTGCACTCACTTTTCTGGTGCTGGTGAGTGGCTGCCTTGCCTTGGGTGGCGAGGAGGAGTCACGCTTGAGCAATATCGATTCCATTAGTGAGCGCATCGAGTCTTTTAACGACTTTGACTTACATATAGTGGAAGGTGGGGATTCCGCAGGTCAGCCCGTGGTTTTCATTCACGGTACGCCCGGAAGCGCAGAATTCTTTGCCAGTTACCTGCTGCATCCGGACCTGCAGGACCTGCGTCTGCTGGCCTTAGACCGTCCCGGCTGGGGGACTTCACAAGCGAAGAATCAGTTTGATGGCACTCTGGCGGCCCAATCTGCCATGCTCGGAAAATTTCTCTGTAGTATTAAGTCATCAGCTCCTGCGCAGCAAGTTGTGATAGTTGCTCACTCCTATGGTGCGACTCTGACGCCACTGCTGGCAATGAATCATCCACAGTGCATCTCTGCAGCACTGCTGTTGGCGGGCGCTGCCGACCCAGATCTGGCGGCGCCGCGATGGTACAATTTGATGACCGAGGTGCCGCCAGTATCCTGGCTGGCTTCCTTGAGCGGGTTTGGGCTCAAAATATCAAACGACGAGATGATGCTGGTACAACCCGGATTGGAATTAATGCGGGATCGCTGGTCGACAGTAGACCTGCCGGTGACGGTAATTCAGGGCGAAAGGGATATGCTGGTGAATCCGGATCATGCCGATTTCTTGGAAGCCAGTCTTGCTCATATTCCGGCGGAGATAATCCGCTTTCCGGCAAAAGGGCATATGGTGGTTCACAGTGATAGGTCTTTCGTGATCGCCCAGTTGCGAAAACTATTGCAGCAGCTTAAATAGTGTAGCCAGGCAAGACCGCCATTACCCAAGCGTGAACTTACGTTTGATGTGAATTCCCGCCACCAGCAACAGTGTCAGACCGACAACAAGCAAGGCCAACAGACCAGCGAACCCTAGTCCACTGTCATCCTTTGCCAGGCCCGTTGCAGTATTCGGCGCTGGGTCGGCAGCACCAAACAGGAATTCAGCCAAGCCGGGTGGCATGGTGTACTGGACGTCATTCCGGCTCGCAAACTCATTACCCGCCGGCCCTGTGCCATAAACCACACGAAAGGGTTGCTGAGGATCGACGCTCGCATCCATGACCATGGCAACAGCAAGGCTTGCTCTACCGCTTAGCTTGCCTGCATTTCCGGTACCTGCAAAAAGTATTGAGCTTTCGGTGCTAGGGTAAATCTTACCACCCTGTGCCAGCGCCAAGCGTCTTTGCTGCAAACGTGCAGTGCTGCCTCTCATGCCCAGGAGCAACAGGTTGCCTTCTACGCCACGTTCACTCAGAACACGCTCTACATTCGAATAGTCCCTCGCCCCGATCAGCATTTCGCCGAGCCGACCATGGCCCATGAACATCACAGAAAAACTTAGCACGCTGTTATCATCAACTGCGGTGCTGAATTCCTTTATAAACCCCTCTGCCAGCAACGCCTCCCAGTTTTTCTGCTCAATTTCTAACAGCGCGGAAATCTCGTAACTCGCCTCGATACCGAAATCAGATTCGGTCAGATAAATTTCAGCTACCCGGCGGGCAGCATTGCGCGCGCCCCTGGCTAGTGCCCAGCTGCTTATGGTGGCGCGGCTAATGGCATCAACATCTACACCCAGTCTGAATTCGTCACTGACGGACTTTCCGCTAAGCCCTGAGGCGATACCCGAGTCGCCGATAAAATCGCCCCGGAATGATTTATAGGACTCATCATAGTGAAGAATCTTTACGCCGGTGAGCACGCCATCCAGATCCATGCCGATTAGCATGTGAATAGTACCGCTAAAACCCAGTTCCTCTGGCGGCACATCAGGGGTGGTGAACACATACCCTATAACTTCTTCCTGGGCAGCACTGCGATAGGCGCGAATAACAGGTGGAACACCAGCCTTATCAGAGAAGCTGGCTGCAGCAGGCATGATTTCCGACAACCAGCTTGAGTCCAGGTTTTGCCATTGGGTCTGGGCGAGCCCCAGTGAGCTGCCGATAAACATCAGCAAGATAAGTAAGCAGTGCGGAATGAATCGCTCTGGGGATGCAGTTGAAGGAATTTTGCGCTGCGGCATGAATAAACCAGAATAAGCAAACTGGGGATAGAAGCTAAATTCGCTAGGGCTATTCTAACACTGTTGTAGTGTTGTGATGCTTGTAGTCCAGCTTGTAGTCATGCTTAGAGACACTCGCATAAATCAAGCATTGACCCCGTCAGCTTTGGCGCGCTGAACTGGCGTTGCATTGCAGTTTGCCGGTATTCACCTTAACCTCGACTCTCGCCAATTCAGAGATAGTGTTACATGAGCCCAATCGCAACAGTAAAACAGCAGGTGGCGATGCGTCCGCTGTGGATGAACGCTATTTTCCTGTTTTGTATCTACATGACCTTTATTTATCTACCCTGGGATGTCTTGCTGAAGCCGCTCAGCGAGGATCAGGAAGTCTGGTTCGGTGTGTTGTTTACGGGCTGGGCGGCCAAGGCGGGCGGTGTGCTGCACTGGATTGTTTATGCTGCCGCTGCCTACGGCTATTGGAAAATGAAGCGCTGGATGCATCCTTGGGCCATAGTCTATTTACTGCAAATCGCATTAGGCATGTTTATCTGGAGCTTAATGGACGCGCGCAGTGGCGGCCTGATGGCGGGCATCGTTGTCGCTGCATTTTTTGTTGGCCTGGCGCTATTATCCTGGCGCGCTCGCGCGCAGTTTAGCAACTGATATGGAGATTTGCTGTGTATAGCAAGGCAAAGCAAACTGTCGCGCTGGTCTTGACCGCTTGTCTGGCTGGCTGCGAGCCCGAAGAGTTACCGGAGGCGCCTGATGCACTGGTGCAAAGCGTTGCGCAATTTCCAGCAGTGCTTGATGAAAGCTCTGCGCTAGCCTTTCACGACAACGTGCTTTGGTCGCTTAATGATAGCGGCAATGACCCGGTATTGTTCGGTTTGTCGGAAAACGGTGAGCTGCTTGCCACGGTAACAATATTGAATAGCCGCAATACAGATTGGGAATCTCTTGCCCAGGATGAAAACTATTTATACGTTGCCGATACCGGTAACAATCTTAACAGCCGTGGCGAGCTTAGCATTTACCGCATACCTATTCCGACTTTAGAACAAGACAGCGTCAATGCTGATGTCATCACCTTGCGTTATGCTGATTATGCGTCCGGTAATCGCGGTTCCCATAATTTTGATTCAGAGGCCTTGGCGGTGCGTGGTTCAGAGCTCTGGCTGTTTACGAAGAATCGCGGTGACGGTAACAGTAATCTGTATCGCTTACCTAAGTTGCCGGGAACTTACAGCGTAGCGCAAGCGCAAACGCTGCCTGTGAATGCCCTGGTGACAGCGGCGGACATCAATCCTGAGACCGGAGAGTTGGTTCTGCTCTCCTATGATAGTGCAGGTTTCGGTCGAGGTACGCGCCTGTGGTGGGCGCCGACTACAGACGCTGGCGTAGATTGGGACAGCAGCCACTCCCTGAGTATCGGACCAGCCGACCAATGGGAAGCAGTGGTCTGGCGTAATTCGCATGAGCTCTTTCTCAGCCGTGAGAATTCGCGTCAGGGATTTGCAGGCTTGGCTAGCTTGCGCAAGCCGGATGAGGAGTAGAGCCCTGGCACGCCAGCGCTGCAAACTTAGCGCTTTCTAGAGCGCCGTTGTCTCCACGTGGTCTACTCGGTCCTGAGTTTGCCACGCTGCCACCAGACAGCCGGATACAATCAAGCCCGTTCCCAGTAGCGTGGTCAGGGTTACTTGTTCCGCAAACACCAGCCAACCCAACAGGGCCGCCCAAGCGAAAGCCGAGTATTCAACAGGTAGCAGGGTACTGGCGGGCGCTCTCGCGTAGGCCCAGGACATCATCAGCATGGATACCAGGCCCAGTGCGGCTGCAGCGAACAGCTTGGGTGCGATAGCCAGCGGCGGTGCTTGCGCCAGGAATGGGGATAACAGGCCAAACAAGATGATGACCACGCAATTCTGAAAAAACCCAATCTCAAATGGGTTTGCCACCAGGGCCTGCTGGCGCTGCAGAATGAGGTTATAGGCATACAGCACTGCGGAGCAGAGTATCGCGGCAATACCTTTGCCCATATCCAGGCCATAGTCACCGTTTAAGCGCCCCGCAATTACCACAACCGCCCCGATCAAACCAATGATTGAAGCCAGGATTGCACGTTTGCTGATGTGCTCGTGCAGTATCACCGCTGACAGGTAGAGCGCGATTAATGGTGCGATGAAGGACAAACCAATGGCTTCCGCCACCGGCAGATACTTAAGCCCCCAGAAGAAGAGAAAGGCCATAATGGAAACGATGAGCCCTCGCAAAGCGTGGAGTTTCAGTACTGTCAGACTTGGCCAGGATGTGCGCCGCCACCAGTAGAGGATTCCGGCTAGCACTATGATGAATGTACTGCGCCAGAATATGGCGTTATAGGCGCCTAGTTCCAGGGCCAAGCCCTTCATCACCACATCCATACCGGCAAAGGTGGCAATGCCCAGGCTGGCGACAGCGAAGGCCTGGGGCAAGGCGTGTTGGGGATGAGGGTGACGCACCTGTCGAGCCTGCTGAAATTTGACAACGGCGAAGCATACAACAAAAAGGGGTGGTGGCACGAACGCTGAGTCGTCCGCGTAATTTTATGTGCTGGTCTCTTTAGATGGAGAGTTCGGAGCTAAAGGTGAGAAGAGCAGGACGACTCGGGGTGGCGCGGATTAGGCGTTACCCCGTGTCGTGATCATTGGCGAATAAGCTATCACTGTAATTGGTTTTAGCTTTATCGTGACATGCTCCAGGGCACCGTGCTGCCCCATGCTGACGCAGTACCGTTTACCTGGTTACCTTCGACAGTTGCAGCCATCACGTAGGTCATGGCTGCGCCATCCCGGTTAATGTTGAACTTGATCTGGTTGCCTTCGATGGTGCCTTCTTCAATTGCCCACTTTCGGCCATTGCCGAGGTCGAACTCTCCAGTCAGAGTCCCATCCTGTGTTAGCATAGTGACAACGGCGTCTACGGTGCCCATCTGGCTACTCATGTGAAAATCCCACTGGCCGTCTACGGGTGATTCCGCAAGGCTGGTTGCGGCAGTGGTGAACAGAGCTATGGTTATCAATAGTTGCTTTAGCATGGTTTTTCCCTCGATGCTGTTACGTGCTCGATCTATCGCGGCATACAATGAGTTGAGTGACTGCTGACGTTTACGCTGCCCGGTTCTGGGCGGTTCACTCCTCTAATACTTCACTCCTCCACAACTTCATTCGCGCATCCCAGCCCACTGGTGGCAATCTCCCGCGTAGCGCCTGGATTCCATTTGAGCGGGAATATGCTAAGGTTTTCCATCGGCGACCGATTCTGGTCTGGTATGGGTGCCGATGACTCGAGCGAGGAAAACAATGAAAACTATCGCGCTTGCCTTTCCTGCCCTGCTTTTCACCGTCCTGGTACAGGGGCAGACCCCCATTAGCGGGGTTTGGATGCTGAGTGGGCCAGGCACCGAAAGTGAAATCCGCCTCACTGCGGCGGGGGAGCAGATCCGCAGTGATTATGATTTGCTGGTGGACGACCCGAGCCTCTATTGCACGCCGGCCAGTGTGTCGCGGATATGGGCTAACCCCAATTCCCGCATTAAGATTCAAGAGCAGCAAGACAGCATCGCAATCAGCTATGAACTGTTTGATTTACGCCGTTACATTCCAATTGGGAATGCATCCTTGCTGACAAGCCAGCCCAGTACCAGCAATCTCGCCGGCACCTACTTTCAGGAAATGGGATCTTCATTTGCCAGGTACGAGGGCGGCAAACTGATTATCGAATCTCGCAATCATGCGCCAGGGTACATACGCACTTCCCGCGGTATTCCGCAAGGGGCTAACACCGTTGCGATCGAAGAGCTGCTAGTAGAGGATGACAGACTGCACATCACCCATACCTACAGCGATGATGAGTTGTATGAACAGCCCTTGGTGCTGGAGTATTTTTTCAGAAGGCTGGACGCTGAGGATGTAGATATCTACGAATGCACCGACGCCAACTACGATTGGTTTCTGGAACTCAATGACAACAATAGTGAGAACAAGTAAATGAAAAGCTCACAAATCAGTGCGTCTCGAATTGTCTCTGTGCTTTGTGTCTTACTGATGCCCGCAGTGCTCAGCGCACATCACTCTACCAATGCTAACTTTACCCAGGAAATAATCTCTGTAGAGGGGGTTATCGAACGGGTGCGGTTCGTGAATCCCCACGCTTCGGTATTGATCAATAATACCGACACTGAAGGCAATGAAACGTTCTGGTTAGTTGAGTCGGGCGCCAGAACTACTTTGGAGAGACAGGGTGTCACGCTGGAGCATCTCGAAATTGGATCGAAGATCACCGCGACTGGCCGTAAGGGGCGTCGCGAGAACACCATGTATTTACAGAAGATCATTTACGAAGATGGCTCAGAGTTTATACCTCAGCCTGAGCTTAACTAGCCTCGGCTCTACATAATCCCTTGGCGCTTGTCAGCAACGGAAGAGTTTGGGCTCAACCGCCACGTGGGCGAGGGCTATATTCTCGGCGACAATTAGAATCAGGAAAAATGTTTCAGCAGCTATCGCAACTCGGGAGCATCAATTGAAAAGTAACAGACTATCTTTTTTAGCCGTCGTACTCGTTTATGGCGGCCTTGTCTCATTCAACCTCAGTGCCGCTGAGTTGCTGCCGGACGTGCCTGCGGGCGCCCAGGCATTGCCACTAGAGGCAGAGGCACTCTACGCCGCCGATCCGGGTGCCGGCACCGTTGCTAATCTTGAGGCTGCCAGAGCGGACTATGAAGCTGATCCTAATGACGCGGACAATATTATCTGGTTTGGCAGACGCACTGCCTATGCTGGTGATTATCGGCGAGCCATCGAAATCTTCTCAGAGGGTGCGGAAAAATTTCCCAAAGATCCGCGCTTTTATCGCCATCGCGGCCATCGATACATTTCTATCCGGGAATTCGAACGTGCCATTGCGGATTTTGAACGGGCGGCAGAGCTGATGCAGGGTTTAGCAGTGACAGTTGAACCAGATGGTTTGCCAAATGCCCAGAACATTCCCCTGACGACGACCCAGGGGAACGTCTGGTACCACCTCGGTCTCGCTTACTACTTGCAGCAGGATTGGCCGCGGGCCTTATCTGCTTTTCGCAATGGCTACAATATGGGCGGCTATGATGACAACCTGGTTTCCACCGGTCATTGGATCTACATGATCCTGCGACGTATGGGCAACGACGCCGAGGCAGCGGTGGCGCTCAACGAGATTTCGGCTGACATGAATATCATTGAAAACATGAGCTACCATCAGCTCTGCCTGCTCTACAAAGGGGAGTTGGAAATCGAAGACATGATGGCGGCTAATGGTGATGATCCCAGTAACGCCGCTGTGGCCTACGGCATAGCCAACTATTTCTACTACAACGGCGACAAGCAACGCTCGGATGAACTGCTTGAACGTATTGTCTCTGGTTCCAGCTGGAGTGCTTTTGGGTTTATCGCCGCAGAAGCAGACCTGGCAAATCCGCAGCGCTAGTGCATCCGAAAATTAGGAAAGAATCTGAGGTAGAAATTTTTAGTGGAGCTTGAAAAGTAACCTGGAGCGGGAATCGAAACGAGACTCAGAAGAACTAAAAGCGTGCAGAGACTCCCAGAATAAGCACGCCTCCTACTAATAGAGGTGCCACATATCTCACAATAAAGCGCCAGGCGTTAAACAGAGTTTCGTTCAGGCCGGAAAGCTCTGCTCGCATTGTCTCTCGCGGTGCAACCCAGCCCGCAAAAACGGCTATTAATATGCCACCGATTGGCATCATGACCTGCCCTGAGAAGAAATCGATTTCTTCGTTCAGGTGGGGGAAGAAGACACTTATGGCGCCTACTATCCAGGCAATCGCACCCAGGGCTAGCACAGCAGTTTTGCGCGGGAGCTTGAGCTGCTCTTCCACGACTACCGCCGCGAGCATCAGCATCGCGATAGAGGAAGTGAGTGCACCCAGCGCCGCAAGACTGAAAAACAGTCCACCTACTAAGGACCCCGCCGGCATCTGCAGAAATGATAGAGGCATGGTGCTAAAGATCAGGCCCATGCCCATGGCCGGGTCAAGGCTAAACTGAAACACAATGGGAAAAATCATCAGTCCGGCGACCATGGCCACAATGGTGTCCGAGGTAGCGATCACCAGTCCGTCGTTAGCAATATTGGCTTTCTTGTCCATGAAGGCGCCAAAAGTCAGCATAGCTGCACCACCCACGACGACTGAGAAAAACGCCTGACCAAAGGCCGCAAGCATGACTTGCGGGGTGAGTTCACCAAATCTTGGACTAAGCAGATACTCGATGGCTGCCCCGGCACTGCCGACGCTGAGTGAGTAGGTGGCTAGCAAGGCGAGCATCACGAAAAATGCCGGCATGGCGATGCGAGAGAACCACTCGATACCTTTATGTAGCCCTCGAAGAACGATAGCGATGGTAATAGCCATGAACAGGGACTGCCAGAAAAACTGTCGCAACGGTGTGCTATAGATTGCTGGCATGGCGCCTTCTATGTATCCACCGCTGAAGCCGGCGACCGCAAACGCCAGCACTCGCCCAGAAATGACACCATAAATACACAGCACCATGTAAGTCGCAAATGCACCAATGCCGCCTACTAGCCCCCACCAGGGTGAGCGGCCAGCACTCCGTGCCATTTCCTTGGTTGATCCCACGGCCGACAGCCCCATATGCCTGCCGACTGCGAGTTCGCCGATTAGAACTGGATACACAATGCCAACGATACAAAGCAGGTAGACCAGCACAAAAGCGGAGCCGCCGTTCTCGCCGGCCTGGAAAGGGAAGCGCCAGAGATTGCCGAGTCCAACAGCAGCGCCGATGCCCACCATAAGAAAGGAAAAGCGGTTGCTCCAGCGTGTGGTCGCGGCCATGAAAAGACTCAGTATAATTCTTGTTATTTAGAGGACTGCCCAAGGTAAACGAAACTCAGCAGACGCGCAAACCAAGAGTTCGATGCGCCCACGAATTCAATGAACCTAGGCGCGAATAAGCTGTGCCCTGAGAGCCTGGGCCTAGGGAATTAAAACGCTACGGTATCCTTACCCTCGGTAATCCAACCCCCGCGGACTCAAACCCCCGTGAACTCAAACCCAAAGGACTTTTAATACAAGATCTCAAACTGACAGTGCACTGGTCTCCAGATCGGTTCCCAAGGCGTGTTATCCTTCCTGAACTGATCAAACTATTGTCGGGAAATATGCTGTGAAATTGAGACTCGCTTTTTGTCTACAGGTGCTGTTGCTGATCGCGCTGTCCACAACTCAGCAGTCTTTAGCGCAAGAGCAACTGACACTGTTCCTGGTTCGGCATGCAGAGAAAGTCGATCAGTCTCAGGAATCGGCTCTGACGGAGTTGGGTGAGCGCAGGGCGCGGGCGATTGCGGAAATTTTGGAGGCAGAGCCTGTTAGTCATATCTACTCCACGCCTTTTAATCGCACCATGCTCACGGCGAAGCCAGCGGCTGATTTTCACCAGCTTAGGGTCGCCGAGTACGATGGGAATACACTGCAGGAGTTCGCCGAACAACTGCGACAGCTTGAAGGAGTGGCGCTGGTTGTAGGCCACTCAAATACGACGCCTATCCTGGTCAATCATTTGGTGGGAACAGATTTTCTATCCCTGGATGAAAGCATCTACGATCGTGTCTACGTGGTTACGATTGACAGCGAAGGTATCGCGCGGCTGGAAATGCGCTTTACAGAACCGCGTACGCCTTGATTACTTAGGGCAGCCCTTGGGACCGCTGATTGAGATCTTGTTGGCCTAGAACGGTAAAATACGATAAACCACAGCCGCAATAATGCTACCGAGGATCGGGCCCGCCACCGGGATCCAGGCGTATCCCCAGTCGTTTGAGCCCTTGCCTTTGATTGGAACTACCGCGTGGGCCAGGCGCGGCCCCAAGTCCCTGGCTGGGTTGATCGCATAGCCAGTGGTACCTCCCATGCCCATACCTATGCCAAAAACCAGCAGACCCACCGGCAGGGCATCCAGCGCTCCCAGCCCCACGTCTGGTGCCGCGATATAGAGCACGCCTAAAACCAGCACGAAGGTCGCAATAGTCTCGCAAAAGAGATTGATCGGTGTATTCGGAATCGCAGGGGCAGTGCTGAATACGCCTAGCTTTGTGGCTGGATCTTCGGTTTCATCGAAGTGATCACGAAACTGCAGCCAAACGCATAGAGCGCCCAGGAAAGCGCCGATCATCTGCGCGGCGATGTAACCTGGCACCAGCGCCCACTCGAAATTACCGGCTGAGGCGAGTCCGATGGTGACGGCCGGATTGATATGTGCGCCGCTGATATTGGCGGTCATGAATACCGCGATAAAAACGGCGATGCCCCAACCCCAGGTGACGACGATCCAGCCGCTATCGTTGCCATTGGTTTTCGCGAGGGACACGTTTGCGTTCACGCTATGGCCAACCAGTATCAAAATAAAGGTGCCGAGTACTTCGCCAATATACGCTTCCATAGAGTGTGCCTGTTATTGTTGCTGGTTTGGTATTGTTGTTTTAGCCCGCATGCCGAGAGTCTCGACTGCATGTGAGGCAAGCCATCGCACCAGGATTATCTGTGTGACAGCATCGAGCGTACTATAGGAAAAAAACACCCGAGCCGCCACCGTGATATTTGGTAGCAGCCCGGGGGAGAGAGTTGATTGATCGGGGTGGGTCAGGTGTTAGGAATGGTATTGATGCTGGTGTCGGGGTTTAAGGCCGAACTATTGCGCGCCAAAGGCCTGCTTGCGGGCCAGGAACTCATCAACGTTAACCGCCATTACGAGCAAATCGTGATATTCGCCAGCGCTATCCTTCATATGGTCTTTCAGTAACGCTTCGTTTCGAAAACCCAATTCCTCGAACAGGGCGCGGGCTGATTTCTGGTCCGGTGTCATGCGGGAAGTAATGATTTCTACGCCCAGCGTTAGCGCCAGTTTGAATCCTTCCCGAACCAGGGTGCGGCCAACCCCGCAATTACGCGCATCGGGGGCAACAGTTACCCGCAGTTCAGCAACATGACGGGTCCAATCCAGGTCGGTCAGGTGGATTGTGGAGTAGCCAATAATTTTGCCTTCCTGCAATGCCACGATCGAGTGTATGCGACCTTCTCCAAGTGCATGAATCCATTTGTCGATGCCGGACTGTTCCGCAATGTTGCGGCGCATGAACAGGATGTCATGGGCTGGCAGTGCTTGCGCGAATTCGAGTATGGCCGGGCCATCTTCGGTAGTCATTACTCGAATGGTGTATTCCACCCCGCGTAGATTGACGATCCAGGGGTAGTGGGAGGTGGCGTGTTCAGGAGTTAATGTCATGGCGTCTTGTTACTTTCAATTGTTGTGACTGGATTTTATTGAATATTCTGCTGCTAAGCATATCTGACCTTATGGGCTCTAAAGGCCTTTATTTTTAGGCATCACTCAGCGCGCTCGCTGGCCCAGGCATCCAGCTTGGGCCATAAGCGATACATTGCGTTGCCGCCAGCAACCAGACTGACATGGCCTCCGCGAACAACGATCTCTTCCTTGTCCTCGGAACTCACCATGTTGATCAAGTCCTTTGATGCGGCTTCGGGAATGATGTGATCAAACGAGGCCACGACATGCAAAAACGGCACGGTGATGTTGCCAAAGTCCACTCGTTCGCCCGCCAGTTCCAGTTTGTTCTGAACGAAAAGATTGTCCCTGAGAAAGTCATTGGTCCAATCGCGGGCAAACTCACCGGGCAGGGCAAGCTGGTCTACGGCCCAGCGATCGAAGCGCAGATGGGCCTTAACAAACTCATCGTTATCCACATTGTTAAGCAGGTTCAAGTGGCCAGCGTTACGCTGTAGCGGGCGCAGCGCTTGCATTGTTGCGTTGATCAACTCGCTGGGGATGTTTCCCAGCTCGTTTACCAGGCGGTCTATATCGAAGTTAGAAGAGCTCACCCAGCGTTTGTGCAGGATCATGCCTTCACTGTTTATCGGAGTAGTGAAGCAGGCCAGGTTCTTTACCGGGCCTTCTGGGTGCAAAGCCGTGTAGCAGGCGCTCAGTATGCCGCCCATGCAGTAGCCAACCAGGGTGATATCCGGCTCGCCGGAATCTGCTGCCACTTTGTCAACGCAATTGCCCACGAGCTCGAGGGCATAATGGGAGAAGCCTAGATGCTTTTGGTTAGCCCGGGGAGCCAGCCAGTCCAGCATGTACACGTCATGTCCTCGGCGCAAAAAATATTCGACAAAACTTTGCCCCTTGGCAAGGTCAAGGATATAACCCTTGGCCACCGGTGACATTACGATCAGAATTGGGACGCGATACACCTCATCCGACATGGGTGTGTAGTGGTATAGCCGCGCAGTCTCCTCGGTGTAAACCAAATCCTTGGGGCTGCTGCCGACTTCCAGTTCAGATTCAGTCTGGGGCAGGTTAGCGAGACCAGGAATGTTTCGATCTAGCGTGCGCCGAATAAGCTGATCGACACGCGAGTCGATTTCCGACTGGGGAACCTCTGCGCCGGTATCGTTCAGATGTGCTTGTTTCGCATTCATGGGGGTTTCGCTATCAGCTCTAGTATGGAATTAGTCAGATTTTTTTGGGGCCTTGCGGGTGCGGGCAGGCTTCTTTCGCGGTGCCGGATCATCTTCAGCAGTCGCTTTTTCCGCGCGGAGTGCACGCAATTCTACAAGCACCTGATTTAAGGAGTCTTCCATCTGGGAGACGCGATCCTTCAGGTCCAGGATATCGGTGCGAGAGGGCATATTCATGTTAGAGAGATATTGGCCCATGGATTCGCTAAACATGCGTTGGGTGTGCAGCGCCTCTTGCATGAAGCGGCCAGAAGTCTTGGCCACGCGTTCATCTGCCATCATTTCAGACATGGCGTCCGACCACATTTTTTCGGACTGGACGAACCAGTCTCGCATCAAGCGAAGTGGGTCGAGATCTTTTTCATCAGTCATTTTAATTTCCCCGAGATGTAATTTCTTATTAGCTATTGGTTAAAGTGCAGCTTACACCGTAAATGTGACAATCATTCAATTATATTATTTCAATCTGTAATTTCTTGCGCCAGCCTGTTTGCGACTACCCGGTAGACCTCAGGATGAAAAATCATACCGATATGGGTGCAGTTCACTTCTGAATTTGCGCTGGCATCATCTTCCATGCACGACTGCCAGTCTGCGACACCATCTTTCCTGGAGTAAACGGCAAACTGCGGCGGCGCAACCTCTTTTGGCTGAATCATGCTTTTGACGAAGCCGCAGGTACAATAGCCAGTTGCGCAAGACGCCTTTAAGTTTCTGCCGATCAGTTCGCTGCGTGCGTTCTTGAGCTTGTCCCAGATCCCTACTACCGAAGGATGTGCCTTGACCAAAGAGGCAAATGGTGAACCCAGGGTGATGACCCGATCGATCAAGGTCGGTTCTGCCTGCACAATGTGTTTCGACAACATGCCGCCCAGACTGTGTCCCACCAGGCTCACCTTGCGGCCAGTTTTCTGGTGGATTGACTTGAGGCGGGCAGTAAGGTGGCGTGCGGTCTGGTCCGGGCAGTCCGTGTTCCAAACTATGCCCGACACATAGGCGTCGTAGCCGATCCTGCGGAGCCAGCGCTGCATCTCCAGCATGGTTATGTCCCCGGACATGAATCCGGGCACCAGCATCACTGGTTGTTGCTCCCCTCGTGGAATGCCGATCCCATAAAATACTCCCGAAGTTAGCAGTCTCATCCACTCACCAGGCCAGATTACCTCGCGCCACAGGGGCGTGTTGGTGTGTTCTATAGAGGGATCGTGATCGAACGCATCATGCAGCTCTTCTGCCAGCTTGGACTCGAACTGTTCCTGGGAGTACTCCGCCACATCTTCCTCGTTTTAGTTTCTTTAACAGAAGTCTCGCCTGTTGCAGGGCTGTGGCGAAACCGTGCGTCCTATTCCTGATATCAGGAACAGGAGGCCAGGGTTTCAGTCAGCGCGCCGGGTCGCTTACTTGGCGTTGGCAGACCAGAAATTGGTCATGTTCTTGTAAGGTGCCATCCAGTCGAAATTTGCGTTCTTGATGGGTGCAAACATTTCCTGGGCGCGCTCTGACACTTCGCTGCTCATTTCGGACTGCTCGCGGTACAGAGTCTTGCTAAACTCGAGGGCGCATTCCTGACGTCGGTTCATGGTTTCCATGGCCAGCTGCAGGTTAGCTTTGTAGTCGGTTGGCGCAGCAGCGACAGCGCGGCTCAGTTCGAGCATATCTCTCTGACCGTTTTCCAGGGTCTGCAGAAAGCTGTCCATGATGCGCGCGTTGCGGGCACGCGCCTTGTCCAGGTCGGCAGCGAATTGTTGTGAGCTGGTGCTTAAGCCGTCAAAGTAGGTGTCCATAGCGTTTTTCATGCTGTTGGTCATGGTGTCGGTTACGGTTTCAGCAGTTTCTTTTGCGCCGGCAGTTGCCTCAGCAGATTCAGTCTTTTTCGAAGTTGTCTTGGCCATTTTGAATATCTCCAGTGAAAACAGTGTGTTATGCTGTCCTAAATCGCATAATGCATAAGTAGGCACATCGCTCATAAATCGTGGATGTATTTATATGCATTTTGCATCTAAGTGTCAATCAATTTTATATGTGTTTAAGTAGATAGCTATGACTGATCAAGAAAAAGACAAGGGGCAATCCCGCAAAAAAAGCGGGAAAGCAAGCGGTAAAACAGGTGGAAAAGAAGGCGCGGGCGGAAAAGACAAGGAATCCCCCAAAGTTTCTCCAACTGGAGACATGCTGACCGCCCACTTGCTGGCCATGCTTAATGGCTGGTCTGCCTACGGCTACGAGCTGGCCCAGCGTCTCGAAGAGTCTGGCTTGGGACAGTACAACAAGGGCTCTATTTACCGCATTCTCAGGCAGATGGAGGATTCCGGACTGGTGTCCTCCAGCTGGGATACCAGTAAAGATGGTCCGGCCCGCCGTATTTATGACCTTACAGACACCGGCTCTATGTTCCTCAAAAACTGGATGGTAATGGCAGACATGCATCGCAACTTTTTGAAGAGCATGTTGGAGCTGAATCCCCTGATGTCGGCGATGAGTGCAGCAAGCGGCTCGCGATCTCGTGCAGAGGACGACAGCGATACTGAGAGTGAAAGTAATGGCGAGGGCGACGAAGCTTAGTAGGGTCTGCTAGCGCCTGGAGTCTTGAGATGATTTCATGGCAGCAGGAAAAAACAAGTCGACAAGTGCCCGAGCAGCTGTGCATATCGATGGATGCCGGGATACACAGACAGACTGACGCAGCCAGCTGAAGGGCTTGGCAACTCAGAATCCGGCGCGCAAGACACCATTACTCTCTATCAAAAACCCAGTTCGTTCTCTAGCTTGCAGAAATGGCACCGACACTTTGGATGGTTGATGTGGCGGGGTCCTGCCAAATACTGCTTTTGATTATACTGAAAAACCTGGTAGCGTCGGTAGAACACACAGGCCACAAGCACCGCTGCAATGATCAGTGCAGGTAATGTGGTCGTTATTGCTAGAAGTAGTTGCCAACTCATAACTTAAATCGCTAGTTTTGAAATGTGGTTCTACGGGTACGGGAATTTAAAGCATTTGGATTGACGCGCTCTATTCAGCATGTGGATAGAATTTGCGGGAACTAATTTTCCAGATCGAAGAAAGGCGCCAAGAGTTGGCGCCTTATGAGGGTTTGTCTCTTAAAAAGTCCAAGCTAGTTTAGGGGTCTCTTCTCATCGTCGTGAAGCGAATCGATACAAGTTTTCCGCCGCTCCAGTTCTCGGTGCGGGACTCGTAAGTATTTTCGTCAATGACCTTCATCATACTGTGATGGGCATGGGCGTCACTATTCACGTCCATGTTTGTCCCTTCGGTAAACTTAAAATCGATCACCCCTGATTCGTCGGTAGTAACGAATGCCATAGAGGGTTGGTTACCGATGGCGCAATAGTGTGTATGAATAAGTTCATCTTTGCCATTTTGGTGGTACATGCTCACCATTTCTGCGGGTGTTCCTGCAGCGAAAGTTTGCATGACCGTGGAGTTTCCGATGTTTTTGAACGACACAGTGGTTTTCGAAACGCTGGCATCAGACCTGTCCTGACCTGCGGCGACCACTTGTGCTTCGCCAGTCCATGAGCCTTCGAGGTTTAACATTGATTGGAATGCCTGGCCCGGCGTGAATCCGTCGCCCGCATTGGCCTGAGCGCACAGCAGAATCATTGCTGCTGGGATAGTTGTTTTTAGTGGCTTCATGTAGGGCCTCTTCTACTTTAATAAGTTTTCAGACTATAAGCGGCACCAGTGCAAGTCAAACCTTTACTCTGTTTGATCAGCGCGATTGGCTTAATTGGGGGATCTGGCTGACGGTTTCGGGAAGATTACCCTCCGGCCAAGAGTGTCGCGATCAAAAGGTTTCCAGTTTGATTTATCCTGGCCAAGACGATCGGCAATAACATGCAGTACATGGGGATGAAATCCCATGCCGATGTGGCTGCTCAGTACTTCTACGTTTTCATTATGGCGTTCGACATATTCGATGCAGGTTTGCCATGGCACAACGCCATCGGACTTACTGTAGATTGCCGTGCAGGGCACTGGCGGTGCAATCTTGGGATCTACAGTCAACCTCTGTTCTCGGGCTTGTTCCGGAGTAACGCCGGCCATCCTCTTGAATATTCGCGTCAGGAAGGGGTGAGAGTGGTTGGAATGGAATGATCCGAAAGGGCTTCCCAGCGTGACAACCATCCTTACAGCTTCGGGTTGCAGTCTGGCCAATTCCCGGGCGTAGACGCCACCAAGACTCTGGCCAACTATGGTGACAGGACGATTGCTTCTGGCTACAAGTTGTTCAAAATTACTAATCAGCCGTTCGTGTTGCGCCTGCCCCCCATTGTTGCGGCCAAGTTCCCAGGGTAGAGCCTGGTAGCCGAGGCGGTCTATAAACCGCCTAAGGACGGCGGTGGAGCGATCGCTGGCCAGAAACCCGGGAATGACAAGCACCTGATGGCCGTCGGCGTCCGGTGCCTGCAGCATGAGGAGAGGCATGGTCAGGGGGAGGGTGCTTGCCTCAATGCCCGCACGGAATAATTCGCTGAGGGCGTCCACGCTCGAGGGTGGGGCTTGTGGCCCATCTACTACTATATACGACATGAGGGACTCTCTCCTATCCAATTTGCTCGTATGGTTTTTTTATTTGAGCAGGTTAAATTTTTGCGCTTTGAGCGCTAAACTTTTAATACATCACCGGCCTGGTCGCTGAGGCCCTCAACGTCATAGGTCATCATCACCAGGTCATGCGTCAGGCCCTTATGGTCGACAATAAAATCTGCAAGGATTGCTTCGGCGATGAAACCTAGCTTGCGAAATGCCGCCTGGGCCCCTTTCTGTTCTATGGTCATTCGTGCCAGGATCTTGGTCAGTTCAAGCTTGCGGCAGACATCGAAGATGTGGGAAATCAAGAGCCTTCCCAAACCCAGGCTGCGCAGATCCGGCGCGATATTCACCCGTATCTCGCCGATTTTTCGAGTCCAGGGCGCGCTTTCCCGATGCACGGTCGCATACCCCACCAATTCGTCGTCAGCATAGGCAAGCAGCGAAGTGGAGCTGCCGTTTTTGATATTTTCTAACCAACCATTGATCGCTTCTTCCTGGGTGAGATCTATGGTCAGGAACAGCAGGTCTTCCTCGGGGAGATTCTGCGCGAACTTTATTAGGGCATTCTTGTCCGTCGCGCCCATGGCTTTCAGAGTGATGGTTGTGCCATTGCTAAGTTCAGCGCTCTTGGGATAGCCAGCCAGGGGCGTTTGTGATTCGGATTTAGTCATTGTTATTCGCCACTCAAATTCGACAGCTTAAGTACCAGTGAGTTCTTCAACATGTTGGCGCGCTGCCGCCAGTAATTCATCGAAAGCTTCATTGCTTGCTGCAGTGAGCGCCCCTAGATCTGGCATTAGTCGAGGTTCACAGATGTAGTTGATATAGAGTTCCTTGTTGTAACTGAGTACCGTGGTGCTGAATCCGACGTTGCCACAGAGGATCAGCAAGCCAATAGTGTCGCGCACTTTATGTCCCGCCAGGTAGAGAGGAACCTGCACCCCGGGAACATTGGTACAGACGAAATTTATGCCCACATTGGGTGGCTGCCAGCCAAGATCGGGCATGACCGGAAGCGGAAAGCGCGCGGCCCAGACTGTGGGATCGAGTGAAGTGCCAACGACTTGCGTTGGCGCCATGGCCAGTGGCCAAATACCGCTGCCAGCCTCTGACGCCAAGGTGACCGCCTGAGCGTCCTCATTCGACTTGATGTTTTCCATTTCCGTGCGGACAGCGGCCAGGCGACCGGATGGGTCCATAGGCCATGCCGGCAGCATGGGGAAAATCGCTGACACCTGGTTCCCCAGGGCGCCTTTCAAATCTTCAGTCCGCACATTGACTGGGCACATGACGCGCATGTGCTTGTTCTCGAGTTTCTGCTCGTGGTTTGAAAGATAGCGAGCCATGCCTTCACTTACCACGGTGAGGACGACATCGTTGATGGTACCTCCGAATGCCCGTCTCACTTCGCGAATCTCGCTAAAGGAGCGTCTTAAAAAATCTGCTCGCCGTTTTGGGCCAACCATGGACCTGTTAAACGGCGCTGTGATGGCGGGTCTGGTGACAAAATCGGTAAATACTTTTGAGGCGCGCTGGATCAGTTCCCTCTGCTTGCCGTTTTCCGGCATCCAATCTGTTGGGCGTATTTCACTCAGCGCGCGGAGATTGTCTTGAACCGCTTCGTTATATAACTGCAGCTGCCCCGGCGGTTGCTCGACGTCTTTTTGTGGCGGGGCTTCAGGCGGTGTCGGATCGGGTTCGAAGTCATACATCACCTGTGCCAGTTCCATGCCCGAGGCACCGTCGATCATGCAGTGGTGGGTTCTATTCAGCACGAATGTGAGACCTGGGAGGCCGGTGACTATATGGTTTTCCCACAGTGGCTTGGAACGATCCAGCATTGGCTCGTTAAGGTCCACCGTGAAGTTCAGCGCCTCCTGAAACGAAACCTCGGCGGGCAGTTCGTGGTGATAGAGATGCTTGCTCAGGTCAAAGTCAGGATCGTCCACCCACTTGGGATGAGACATGTTAAACGGCACCATTGCAATCTTGCGTTTATAGGCCGGAAGCAGGTGCATGCGCTGCGCGAAATGCTGAAAGAAGCGTTCGTAGGTCAATTCGCCTTCAACAACGAAGACGGAGGAGATGTGCATCGGGCCGCTCGCAGTCTCCGAATACAGGAAAGCGGCGTCGGTGGCGCTGAGTCTCATGCAGGGCATTCAATATATTGCTTTGTAGCCATCTTAGCATGAACCTGTCGATTACTTGCAAAGCCCTTGGCCTCAATATGTGGGAAGCCCCAGGGCTCTATCTTATCCAGCCCAACGCTGGACAAGTGCACGCGACAAGGCTAGTTTTAGAGCACTGAAAATGCGCCAGGCCGCTGTTCAAGCGGCATCTTTAGAGCGCTCATCTTACGTTTCCATTGGCACAATAGAATGAGAACAACATAAACAGCCTCGCAGCAGTTGGAGAAGCCCATGTCGAAAGAATGCAAAATGAAACCTGAGAATCGTCGTGATCCACGACTTGATCGTCGAGACTTACTTAAGTTTTTGGCGGCCAGCCCTTTACTGACAACTTATTCTGCTTTTGCGCAGGAAGTCGAGGAAGTGTTAGGTGAGCGTCTACAAAATCCCTCAGAGGTGATCAATGTTTTTGAGATGGAAGCGGTAGCACGCAAGAATATTCCACCTGCGCACATGGGCTATCTCTCCACCGGTGTGGACAGTGACAATACGCTGCGTGCGAATCGCGATGGCTTTACCCGTTTCCAAATCAAACCTCGCAGACTCGTGGATGTCAGTGAGACTGATACCAATGTGAATATCCTGGGTACGGAGGCGAGTTCGCCTATCTTTCTTTGCCCCGTTGGAAGTCAGGGTGCCTATAATGCCGAAGCGGAATTGGGCACGGCACGCGCTGCCGCCGCAAAGGGTCATCATATGGTGTTGTCCACACAATCATCGACGCCAGTTGAAGCTGTGGCGGAAGCCAGGGGAGCCCCTATCTGGCACCAGCTATATCCAACCACGCGCTGGGAATACACCGTTGCGATGCTGCAACGGGCAGAAGCAGCAGGCTGCACCGCGGTTTGTTTAACCATCGATCTGCCTGGTGGGCGCAACACAGAAACCCAGTCCATCATGATGCGCGATGATGATCGCACCTGCTCAAATTGCCACTCCGGTCAGGCCAAACCTATTTTTGATGGTTTGGACATGCGGGGTGTAGGCCTGAACAATCCGGCTCTGACCTGGGATGTTATTGGTCGCATGAAGGAAGTCACCAATATGAATGTCATTATTAAAGGCATCGAAGTTGGACCAGATGCGGCGCTTGCGGTGCAGTATGGGGCAGATGCGATCTGGGTTTCCAACCACGGTGGTCGCGCCGTTGAATCTGAGCGGGGCACTATCGAATGCCTGCCCGAAATTGTCGCGGCGGTGAATGGCAGAATTCCCGTTATCGTGGACAGCGGCTTCCGTCGTGGCACGGATATCTATAAGGCGCTCGCGCTGGGTGCCTCTGCAGTTGGCATCGGCCGGCCTTATTGCTGGGGATTAGGTGCGTTTGGTCAGGCGGGAGTCGAGAGAGTGTTGGACCTGTTGAATCGCGAATTGCTGATCACAATGCGTGGTAGCGGCACGCCAACGATTGCGTCCATTGGTCCTGACTATGTCCATGATGCGGGCTACCGAGTTCCTCGAGGTACCCTGGGAAGAGAACAGCTCTAGACTCATCGTGATGATCAGGCGCCTGGGCGCTGTTATTTACTGCCAGCGTCTGGTTTGAGGGCGGACCCAAGCTAAAGCTTATTTCGCGCAGCGGGATTGGCCGTCAAACAAACAAAGCGAAAAGATGCGAGAGATAGCAGGTGAGGACAGAATCGTGAGAAAACTAGTTGGCAGTTTGGCGTTGATTTTTTGTACATCGCTATACGCACAAGTTAGCAATCAATGGACAATAATTCACGCCGGTGCCCTGCTGGCGGATGCCAGGGAAGCGGTACAAACCGAGCAAAGCATCCTTGTCAGGAACAATGTCATTGTCGATATTCGAGATGGCTATGTTTCCCCTGGGGATGTGACTGGTACCGCAAATGCCCGCGTAATCGATCTTAGCAATCAGTTTGTCCTGCCAGGGTTGATCGATTCTCACACCCATATTCTCAGCCAGCAAGAACCCAATCCGCGTGAGGTCAGAGTGACTCGTTCGAATGAAATGAGCACCCTGATGGGCTACGAATTTGGCATGCGTACTCTGCGGGCCGGATTTACCACGATTCGCAATGTGGGTGGCGCCAGAAATGCCATCTTCGCGCTCCGGGATGCCATCAATCAGGGTATCGTAATGGGCCCCCGCATTCGCGCAGCTGGACAGGGCATTACGCCTACCGGTGGTCATGGTGATGGCGGTGGATTTCGTGATGATATTTTTCCCCATCCACACACTGGCGTTTGTGACGGCGTGGCGGAATGTCGCAAAGCTGTGCGCACTCAAGTGAAGTATGGTGCTGACCACATCAAATATGTTGCTACCGGTGGTGTGCTGAGCCAGACCGCCACTGGCACCGAGCAGCAGTTTACCGATGAAGAGCAAATAGCCCTGGTACAGGCTGCCCACGCCATGGGTCGCAAGGTAGCAGCCCATGCCCACGGCAAGGCGGGCATGATGGCTGCGTTACGCGCAGGCGTTGATTCCATTGAGCATGGCTCGTATCTCGACGCTGAAGTCGCTGAGTTATTTGTGCAAACTGGCGCCTACTTAGTGCCGACGCTGATAGCCGGGCACACCGTGGAGCGTATCGCGACGGAACAGCCAGATTTTTTCGTTCCAGCCGTGCGGCAGAAAGCGCTTGAGGTTGGGCCAATCATGCGAAATGCGTTGCGGATCGCCCACGAGCGCGGCGTGAAGATCGCTTATGGCACCGATGCTGGGGTTAACGATCATGGTACGAATGCTTACGAGGCTGTGCTGATGAATGAGGCCGGTATGCCTGCTCGGGAAATTCTTATTGCGGCAACGGTAAACGCCGCTGACCTGATGAGCCTGACCGATGTGACTGGCACCATTGAAGCGGGCAAAGACGCCGACATTATCGCCGTCAGCAGCAGCCCGCTGGAGGATCTGGCAACCCTGTTGCAACCCACTTTTGTGATGGCCAGGGGCAACGAAGTGGATCTGGATGTGCCGCCGGTCGACCTGTTTCCGTGGCCTAACTTTTAGCCACTCATGGCGTGGAATTGACAGTGATATCAGTTAGGCGAACTCAAGGTAGTCATAGCTTTGCGCCAGCGATTCTATTCTCCATCCTCTGTAATTTTAATCGCCAGGACAGGCGCAACCTCTCTCTGAACGTTACCCGGATATTCACGCGGAACTCGTGCAGATGGCGGATGACTATCTCAGCTTTCGCGAAATGCAGGGTTTTAATCACGACATGAACCTGGCGGAGGCCTATCGCTGGCAGGATGAGATGGCGCGTATTATGGCGCCAACCATGGGCGGCATAGCGGGCTATAAAGCGGGCGGGCATGATTCTGGCCCGGGCTCTCCCACTTTCCCGCCAGAGGGCATCCGGGGAATTATTCTTGAGGGCATGATGCGTCTATCTGGCACTAGGGTGGGTCTTGAGCAGTTTCGTCGAGTGTTTCTGAAGGCAGGCTTTACCATGCCGGTTCTGTTCGTGCAGGGTGCGCAAGACCGCTATTCGGTGACTTCTGAGGTGCAGAAGTACACATCGGAAATCAATGCGCCGATTAAAAATACTATGGTCATCGAGGGGGCAGCCACAGCGGGTTCTGGCTACGCGAGGGGTTTCTCGCCGAGTTGAATCAGCATCTAGGCCCATTGTTAATCGATTAGAGTAAATAGATTCATGATCTGAATCTATTTACTCCCTCAAATGGCTGACTTAGCATCGAGACAGGTTTAGACAGGGGGAATAACAATGCAAAAAAATAAGATCCTTATAGCCGCCGCGATAGCAGTGGGCGTGGCGCTTTCAGCCTTTACAATTTTGGCCCAACAGGATGACGAAGAGCCGCCAGAGATGGGCGTGTTTCTTACCAGCGTGGGACAAGGCAATGGCGGCGACCTGGGTGGTCTGGCGGGCGCCGATGCCCATTGCCAGCAGCTGGCTTCCAATGCAGGGATGGGGCATCGCACCTGGCACGCCTATCTGAGCACGCAAGGTCCAGGCGCGGTGAACGCACGTGATCGTATTGGGCAGGGTCCCTGGGCCAATGCCAACGGTCTGGTCATGGCCACTAGCGTAGAGAGCCTGCACTACGATAACTCCAACTTCAACTGGACCTATATGCTGGATGAAAATGGCAACCAGTTTGCTTCACGTATCGATGGTGACCCGGATTTTACCGAGCATGACGTGTTAACCGGCACCCAGATCGATGGTACTGCGTTTCCTGCTGGTAACGACATGACCTGCAGTAATTGGACTAGCAGTACAGAAGGCAGTGCGCGAGTCGGTCACGCCGATCGTTATTCTTTCACCACACCCGGATCGCCCTGGAATTCATCACATGGCACACCGGGATGTACGCAAGAAAATCTCGTGAGTGTGGGTGGTGCAGGCTTACTTTATTGCTTTGCTATCGATTAGCTTACTCTTTAGGGGCTTAAGGCCGTGACCCTTATTCAGGGCCGCGGCCTTTTTCGTTGTACAATCATGCGCAATTACCAACTGCAGGCGCGCTGATGCTTTTAGATTCACAGAGCCGAAAATCAAAGGGAGAAGTTTGATGAAATACGATGATGTGGTTCTCGGCAGACGCAGTATCCGTGGCTACCAGAACAAGTCGGTGCCAAAGTCTTTGATCAAGGAAGTGATAGAGATGGCCATGCGTGCCCCCTCGTCACTCAACACGCAACCCTGGAACTTCTATGTCGTTGCGGGTGAGCCTCTGGACAAGATCCGCGCTGGCAACACTGAGCGCAATCTGGCCGGCGTGCCTGATTCGAGGGAGTTCCGTAATCACGGTGCCTATGAGGGTGTGCATAGGGAGCGGCAAATCGGCATAGCCAAGCAATTGTTCGAGGTGATGAAAATTGAGCGTGACGACAAAGAGGCCAGACAGAGTTGGGTGCTCAGGGGCTTTCGCCAGTTCGATGCACCGGTATCTGTGGTTGTAACTTATGACCGCTCCATTCACGGCGGCGATATCGCTCCTTTCGATTGCGGTGGCGTCACCAATGCCCTGGTCAATGCCGCCTGGTCGCGAGGATTGGGATGTGTCATCAACAGCCAAGGGATCATGCAATCCCCTGTCGTGCGAGAGCACGCAGGCATTCCAGATGACCAGGTCATTATGATCTGTGTCGCCATGGGCTTTCCAGATGAAAGCTTCCCCGCCAATGCGGTTGTCTCTGAAAGAAAGTCAGTGGATAAGGCGGCGGTATTTGTTGGTTTCGAGGACTAGTATTTCGGCGAAAGTCGGGTCTCTGCCTAGAGTGCATTCATATTTCTGACAATCTTATTTGGATACTGACTGCAGAAAAACCTCAGCCAATTGCTTGACCATTTTTCTGAATTCCGCTGTGTTGCTGGCTTTCTTTTTGACGCCGTTCAGACCAGTGAACAGGAGTTCGACAAAAGCCTTGGGCTTGAGCGGGCTGTTTTCAAAATTGACCTCACCTGCCTGCTCGGCATCGCTGAGCGTCTTGGCCAGGGCGGCATGTAATCTGACAATGTCTTTCATCATTAATTCCGAGGCCAGGCTCTGGCTAATGTCCATTAGTTCAGCGCCATGGGGAGAGTCGGCAATCGGCTCGTAGAAGATGCGCTCAAACACCAGCAGTGCTGCGATAATGCGCTCGTTTGTGTCACCGCCGCCTGCTAGCACGCCCAGTGCCTGCTCGATGGCCTGATCAAGACGAAACGCCGCGAGCCCCTGAAACAGGTTTTCCTTGTTATCAAACATCAAATACAGCGCAGGCCGCGAAATACCTGCGGCCTGGGCAATATCATTCATGGTGGTGCGTCGGAATCCATACTGCGCGAACACAGTTGCGGCAGCTTCATAGATTGCTTCGCGCTTGGCTCTATGCCGTTCAATATTCGTTTCAGGTTTATTCATCGTGGAATTTCCAACCGAGGGAGTGCACTCACGAAAGGATTAGGATACTATTTATATGAACATTCTGACAAATAGTAACTAATTTGTCAGTGTTTATAAACTTGCGTATAAGCATTTGCTTAGCCGCGTGTTGAAACACGAGTTGAAATATGTGTTGAAACACAAAGTGCAGTGGGATTCAAATCCTAGCGCTTTCTAACAAGATTTCGATGACTATAAGCCCGGCTCTCTGAGCGATTAGGCTTGTAAGGCTTCCAACCTGAAATAAACTGGAGGAGATAATGAGCACTTCTTTCTGGGTTAATGGCGAACAGCAGACGGTAGATGTCGACCCGTCCAAGCCGCTGCTCTGGGTATTAAGAGAGCAGCTAGCACTAACAGGCACAAAATTTGGCTGCGGCATTGCCCAGTGTGGAGCCTGCACGGTGCACATTGATGGGCAAGCCATGCGCTCCTGCGTGACACCCATCTCAAGAGTCGAAGGCCGACAGGTTACGACCATCGAGGGATTAAGCAGCGACGACGGCGAACTGCATCCACTGCAGCAGGCCTGGATTGAACATCAGGTGCCTCAGTGTGGTTACTGCCAAGCCGGTCAATTGATGTCGGCTTCCGCCTTGCTATCGAACAATCCCAATCCCTCTGATGCCGATATCGATGCAGCCATGAGCGGCAACATCTGTCGCTGCGGCATGTATGGGCGCATTCGTGAAGCCATCAAGACCACCAGCGTGGCATCAGCCACTGATGAGAAACTGTTCTACAACGTAGCGGGGGTGGATCATGTCTAAACTGACTCGACGTGCGTTCATCACAACAGGAATCGTTGCCGGGGGTGGCCTTGTCGTCGGCATCGCTATGCGACCCGGTAACCAGGTCAAAGACCTCGCCAGCAAACTCGGCGAGGGTGGTGAAGACCTGATTCATACTTATGTCAAACTGGACAGCGACAACGTGGTAACTGCCATCGTGCCACACTCGGAAATGGGCCAGGGTGTTCACACTGCACTTGGACAGATGTTGGCTGAAGAACTGGATGCTGACTGGAGCCAGGTAAAGGTTGAGGAAGCGCCGGCTATTGGAGAATACGCCAGCTACTCCGCCGGCAGACGCTATCTGTTTGCTGGAGTCGATTTCCCCAATCTGGTTATACCGACGGTCGATGGTGTCATGATGCGGGTTGCGGATATGCTGAATCTGCAGATAACCGGCGGCAGCATGAGTGTGCGTACCACAGGCATCATGGCCATGCGAATTGCGGGAGCAGCGACCAGGGAATTACTGCAAACAGCTGCAGCAGATGCCTGGGACGTGCCGGTGACAGAGGTCACTACCGAGAATAGCCATGTCGTGCATGCGGCAAGCAACAGAAGAGAGCCTTATGCTGCTTTCGCTACAGCCGTTGCCAAGATGACGCCTTCTCAAACACCAACTTTCAAGGATCCTGCAGGCTATAAGATCGTGGGCAAGTATGTGCCTCGTCGTGATATTCCGGCCAAGGTGGATGGCTCTGCACAGTTCGCGCTGGACGTCCGCTTACCGGATATGGCCTATGCCAGTGTGGTTCGTTCTCCAGTGCCCGGTGGTAGCGTGGCAGCGGTCGATGATGCCGCCGCCCGTGCGATTGAGGGAGTAGTGGATGTAGTAGTCATTCCGAAATCTTCCGTAGGTGGCATGTTAGGAGAGACGTTGTCTACCGAGGCGGTAGCGGTGGTGGCCGATAGTTACTGGACAGCCAATCGTGCTGTGCAGGCTCTCAATATCACCTGGAGCGAGACCGGCTTCGAATCTGTCTCCAGTGACGACATCTATGCCCAGTTCGAACGCGACATCTCCGCGAAAACCGAGCGTGAAACTGATCGCAAGGCAGGTGAAACAGAATCCGCGTTTGCATCGGCGGCTAGAGTCCTTGATGCTGACTATCACGTGCCATTCCTGGCGCATACCTGTATGGAGCCGTTGAACGCAACTGCAGACGTGAAGAGTGACAGCGCCGAAATCTGGGTGGGTTGTCAGAACCCCCTGGGATTCCGCCGCGATGTCGCCAGCATACTTGGTATGGATCCTGAGAATGTCACCCTGAACAATCACATCATGGGTGGAGGCTTTGGACGCAAGGCGCGTCCAGACTATGCGATGCAGGTTGCATTGCTATCCCGGGCCGTGGGCCGCCCGGTGCAGCTGATCTGGTCACGGGAAGAAGATGTGCGTCAGGATTTTTATCGTCCGGCTGTACAGAGTCGCTTTCGCGCCGCCTTCGACAGTGATGACAATTTGATCGCGTGGGAAAATACGTACACCAACAAGAATGAGCCTATCGAAGCGCCACTGATTCCCTACTCGGTGCCCGCTCAGGATATCGGTTATGTCAGTAGCCCGGTGCATATCCCGTTCGGTGCCTGGCGCAGCGTGGATCATTCCCAGCACGGTTTCTTCACCGAGTCATTTATTGATGAAGCTGCCAACGCGGCTGGCAAGGACCCTTATGAATTCCGGGCCGAGTTGCTGCAGAATAGTCCGCGCCATCTCGCGGTGCTGACCCGGGTCGCCGAGGAAGCGCAGTGGAGTCGTCCACTACCAGCAGGTCGAGGACGCGGTATCTCTCTGCAAGAGTCTTTTGGTTCGCTGGTTGCCCAGGTGGTGGAAGTGACCGTGGCAG
>Ga0181558_10000670_pt1 | contig 32159 bp, 33 predicted proteins | sample 011ome_22_FD_133754 | JGI IMG/M metagenome (GOLD analysis project Ga0181558, IMG submission 133754) | Coastal salt marsh microbial communities from the Groves Creek Marsh, Skidaway Island, Georgia - 011507BT metaG (megahit assembly) | ecosystem: Environmental > Aquatic > Marine > Intertidal... | reverse complement strand
GGGCAGGTAGCTATGGTGCTGCGCAAGGGCCGTGTTGTTTACTCCACCGCCAATGGCTGGCAAAACAAGGAAGCTGACATTCCCATGTCAGAAGAGTCAATTTTCAGAATAGCTTCGCAAACCAAAGCACTGGTCAGCACCGGCATAATGATCCTGCACGAACGCGGTCAGCTGGATATCAGTCACCCTTTGAGTCGCTATATTCCCGAATGGCAAAACATGCAGGTAGCGGTCTCTGAAACCAATGGCTCATATCGCCTGGAGGAGGCCCGCAGACCGATTACCATCCGCCATCTGCTTACCCACACAGGTGGCGTGAGCTATGGCAGCGGCCCTGCTCGGGAGCAATGGGAGGAAGCCGGCTTTCAGGGCTGGTATTTCGCTAACAAAAACGAACCCATCCTCAACTCTATTAAGCAGATGGCGGCATTACCTCTGGATCAACATCCAGGTGAACAGTACATCTATGGATACAACACCGATATTCTTGGTGCAGTGATTGAAGTCGCCAGCGGCAAAGATTTGAACACTTTTTTGCGCGAGGAATTGTTTGAACCGCTGGAGATGAACGACACCCATTTCTATCTGCCCCAAGAAAAAGCAGAGCGTCTGGCCGTGGTCTATGAAGCCACGCCGGGCGGCGGCGTTCAGGCTGCTAGCGCTACTGATGGCATGCAAAGCCAGGGCCTGTATCTCGAAGGCAGCGGCCCTAATCGCTCTTTCTCTGGGGGCGCCGGCTTGCTGTCAACCGCCAACGACTACGCTCGTTTTCTGCAGATGACTCTGAATGGTGGTGAATTGGACGGGGAGCGGATACTGTCGCGCAAGACCATCGAACTCATGACTACCGACCATTTAGGCGACATCCCATTTCGTGATGGTCAGGGATTTGGCCTGGGCTTTTTCGTGGTAACCGATCTGGGTGAACGCGGCGTGCTGGGCTCAGAGGGCGAATACGGTTGGGGCGGCGCTTATCACACGACCTATTGGGTAGATCCGGAAGAGGAACTGGTGGTCGTTTACCTGACTCAGTTGATCCCAGCACAAGGGGTCGATGACTACAGCAAACTGAGAAGCGGCATTTATCAGGCAATTATTGATTAAAGAAAAAAACAATAACCAGGGTAATCCATAATGAGATACTTGACTCTATTATTCCTAGCCATGCTGTGTTCAGGAACTACTCTCGCACAGCTAGCGACTCCGGATGAATCCGGCATAGCCTACGGCCACATGCATTTAAATGTAAGCAGCATTGATCAGCACTTGCCTATTTGGACCGAGCATTTTGGTGGAGAAGAAATCGCCATAGGTCCACTGCGGGCAGTCAAATTTCCCAACATGATAGTCATGTTCGCCGAGCAAACCCCAACAATGGGTTCGCGCGAAACAGTGATGGACCATTTCGGCTTTAAAGTCCGCAATATCCAACGCTTCATAGACAAATGGGAAGCCGCTGGCTTTGAGATGGGCCGGGTGTTTACCGGTGCCGAAGGCCAAATAAACGCCTATGTCACCCTGCCAGATGGAGTGTATGTCGAACTCCAGGAAGACCAGGGGCTACGTGAAGAATTTACTGGCTATCATGTCCATTACTTCACGTCTCAGTACGAGGAGTTACTGGACTGGTACGTTGAGATTTTTGGACTGGAAATCAGACCGCGCGGCACAATAGCAACGACTACCAATGTACCCGGTTCCAATCTGAGTTTCGGCAATTCAAATTCACCCCGCGCTCCAACCCTCGGAACAGCAATCGACCACGTCGGTTTCGAGATCACCAACCTGGAAGATTTTTGCCGCAGCTTGGCCGAGCGCGGCATTGAATTTGAAGTACCCTATCGTGAGATCGAGGCCCTGGGCCTGGCAGTCGCGTTCTTCACCGATCCCAGCGGCGTGCGAATAGAGCTTACCGAAGGTCTGGACGCGTTCTAGGCGTCGTTGCAGCTCAGCTACAAAGTACATTAGGAAAGGTTATTTTGGGGGAGAATTGAACTTGCTGCGGAGCAAGCTGACTAATTGCTCCATGGATTCAAACTGTGTATGCCGGGCCAGTTCAACGCCTATCCAGTAGCCGAGATAGGCGACTCCCAGCCAGACCAGCATGGAATCAGCCGGCCAATATCCCCACCAGAGGAAAGCTTGCAGCAGGCTTCCCAGTTGATTAATGAGGAACTCGATAATCAGACTGACAATGCTGATCTCTCCCAGCCCCGAAAAACTGCCGAGGTTGCTGAGAAATCCAACCAGTTCCCCCACCTCTATAACGATTAGCGTCCAGATTCCCGCAAGCCCATAAAAGCCGCTACCAAACTATACCCACTTGTCGTAAAGGTAGCGTTTGCCGCGATTACCATCCAGACTCGACAGGGTTTTTAGTTTCTTCACCTGCGCTTTTATGGCGTCGCGTTTGTCCTGGCGGTCGATTTCACCACTGAGAAAAATCCAGGAAAAAATCACCCAGCTTAGCGCCACCATCGGCAGGCCGAGCATGAGAACAGCCCGCAAGACATCGAGAAAATTCAAGCCCAGTCTCTTCCTGACAAATTATTTTTCGTGGCGCGCTTCCTGAGGCATCAGAGCTGCACGTATCGCTGCACCCCAGATCAGATTACCCATGTCGTTTAAGTGCAAATTGTCCGCCACAAAAATGTCGGTCATTACCGAACCGTCGCCCTGCAGGAATGGCGTGGCCACATCAACGAAATAAACAAGCGGGTCGTGATCCGCTATAGTTTGAAGAGATGCGCTCACCTTCTGCGCATTGGGCCAGACTTCCTGCCGCAGAATGCTGGGTTTCACACTTAGCACATAAATCCGGGTTTCCGGTAATGCCTCATGGACCTTGGCAACAATTTGCTCAAACTGATTAACTATTTTTCCTTCCGGCAAGCCCCAGGCTGTGTCGTTGTCACCTTCATAGATGAGTATCGCCCGCGGTTTGTAACGCAATGCCACCCGATCGAGATGAAACAGGACATCACCCATCACGCTGCCACCAAAGCCGCGCGGGATTACGGTTAGTGGAGCCAGGGCCGCCGCAGCCTGATCATTCCAGCGCGCAATACTGGAACTGCCTGTCAGTACGATGGCGCCCTCCGGCGGTGGATGCATTTGATCCTGTTCGTCGAAGCGCTGCATAGCAGCTTCCCAGCGAGTGGGGTCCGTATTCTGCCCAAAAACCGGCGCCGAACCCGCCAGCACCATGAAATTGGCCAACAGCAAGATCAGCAGGGCGCATTGATTCCTTCGGATAAGAGTAAACATATAATTAGAGCCTTTTGCTTGGAAAATGAGAGCGAAAATGTATAACCCGCTTTTCTTGATTTAGACTGCAGTGTAATCGAAGGGATTGGCAATTTCTAACCAAGCACTGACCTACAGCCCCGTTTTAAGCCGGCGCGACACCGGGCTTTAGTCGGGATAACGCGCTACTGCGGGTCGAGTCTCACGAAGTATCGCGGTGGAAATCCGGTCAGGAATCTGAATGCGAGCGGCGTCGGATTGTCGGCCTGCACCCGGTCGTGCTCAGCCCCAGAGACTATGCAGGCGCCGAAGATCGTCCGACCGCCATCGCGCGTCACGCCAATACGAGGTATCTCTTCGAGCCTTCCATACCAGGCGCGAGGCCAGTGGTTTACAGCGACATATTCATTACCTGCGCTAGTCAACAGCGACGCCACTCTGGTGTAGCCGTTGCCGGCGCCATCGAATGTTTCAATGACGATGGTGTTACCTGCTTCGGGTTGGAAGAACCCCAGACTGGATTCAATTAACACTACAATACCCACATAGACCGCGACCAGGATGAGAGCGAGTTTAATGCCTTTATCTGGATTCATTCTCGTGTCCCCATGCTGATATCTGTTCGGGCAACCATTTTGTACAAAATTTTCGCAGCTGCACTGGCCCGGCACCTGCCAGCAGTGATTGCGTCAGCTGAACCTGCGCAAGGCCTGAATAAATCTAGATTCCAAACCGAGCCTGGATTCGCTCAGTCTACCTCAATCTCACCGCGTAGGTAGCACACTGCATTGCCGGCAATCAATACCCTGTCCTCTGCCAGGCTGCAATACACATCGCCGCCACGGGGCGAAAGCTGTCTGGCCATGAACTCAGTCCGACCAAGCCTTCTCTGCCAGTATGGAACTAGCTGAGTATAGGCGGAACCGGTTACTGGATCTTCCGGCACCTGCAGTTTGGGCGCAAAGAATCGCGCATAGAAATCATATTGGGGTTGATCTGCGGGAGACGTCACGATGACCCCGCGTAGATCCAATTGTTGCAACTGGCCATAGTCTGGTTGCAAGGCACGCAGCTGCTCGGCTGATTCAAGCACCACCAGAAAATCTTCCTGCGCCAGACACTCAAACGCCCAGCCCGCAAGCGCCAAACCCTTAATGAGTTGTTCCGGCGCATCTACTGCGTGCGGAGCCTGGGCTGGAAAATTCAACTCCAGCAGTCCAGCACTATTACGCGCCACCCAAAGCGGGCCAGATGCCGAGTCGAAGCGAATTGTTTCCGCAGCCTCGCCAAGAAATTCAGTCAGCACAAAGGCGCTGGCGAGCGTGGCATGTCCACACAGCGATACCTCTGCGGCCGGCGTAAACCAGCGAATGTGATAACCGGCTTCGCCAGGCACAAAAAACGCCGTTTCCGCCAGGTTGTTCTCCTGGGCAATCGCCTGCATCTTTGTCTCTGGCAACCAGGACTCCAATGGAACAACGGCCGCAGGATTACCCGCAAACAGCGCTTTTGCAAAGGCATCGATCTGAAAGAGTTCAAGCTTCATCTCACCATCACCACTACCCTAGTTAATATCCACCGCATGTTGCTTGAGCTTCTCTAGAGGCACAATTTCAAGAGCACGTTTGTGAGTTCGCGTCAGGTGCACCCTGGGTGCACACTCGAATTCATAAGCTTCCAACCATCTGCTGGCGCAAAGACACCAACTATCACCAGCTGAAAGACCAGGAAAGCCAAATTGGGACGCTGGCGTCATCAGATCATTACCCCTGAACCTTGAAAACTCGAGAAATGCCTGCGTCACTTCAACACAGACCGTATGGGAGCCGCGGTCGTCGTCGCTGGTGTTACAGCAGCCATCGCGATAGAAGCCAGTTACCGGATCATTTCCGCATGGCTCCAGAGGCTCATCAAACACATTGAGAGATTCATCCATCTTAAAGTACTCCGTCTCGTTCCGGCTATAGCAAGGGCGCGGTTAGATCTTGTCCAGCTTAAGCCACTTGGTTTCATTCGGGGGCTCATACTCGATGAATTGATCCAGCAACTGCGACGCCGAGTCCGCCCACATAATCATGTCGCGATGCTGGGGGCGGATGAATTCTTGCGTCACCGCATAGTCAACAAACTCTTCGAGCTTATCGTAGTAGCCAGCAATATTGAGGACACCACAGGGCTTGTTGTGTAGCTTCAGTTGCGACCACGTCAGAATTTCGAATAACTCTTCAATAGTCCCGAGGCCCCCAGGCAGGGCGATAAATGCATCTGCCTGCTCGGCCATGATCGCCTTGCGTTCATGCATGGTCGATACCTCAATCAGTTCGGTCAAACCGGCGTGGGGGACTTCTCGACGAAATAAGTCGCGGGGCAGCACGCCGGTCACTTTACCGCCATCCTGCAGCACCGTATCGGCTACCTCTCCCATGAGACCAATACGAGCCCCACCGTAGATCAGGCTGATGCCACGACGCACCAACTCCTGCCCTAGGCTACGGGCAGCTGCGAGGTACTCCTCCCCCAATCCCGGGCTGGAACCACAATACACACATACCTTTTTCATTCTGATCTTTTCACCCAGCAATCAATTAACGCCCTGGAAGCATGGTTCATTTCTTCATCTCCTCAGCAGCAATAACCAGCGCCCAATATTAAGCACATTCGCCAGGGCAGCCGCAAAATAGGTCAGGGCGGCTGCCTTGAGAATGCGCTTAACCGCTGGGATGTTTTCCTTCTCAACGTATTCACCTTCCATCAAAATCGGCAGCGCCTTATTGAAGCTGGCATCCCACTCTTCCGGCAGAATGATCAAATAGGCCATGGCGCCAGCCAATTGCAATAGCAGGGATAAGCCTACCACCATCGCAATGGCGAAGGGCGCTCGCAGAAAAAAACCAACCAGCGGTAACGTCCACATGAGCGCTATACCACTACGATTCAAACCAGCTGCCAGCGGCAGGTATTTGCTGCGAAGCCTGAAGACTGCCTCCTTACGATGAAACTGGATAGCGTGACCAACCTCATGGGTCGCAACCGCCACAGCGGTCAAGGACTTGCCGTGAAAGTTTTCGGGACTCAGCCGGACTGCGGGCACACTGGGATCGAAGTGATCTCGCATCGGGTCCGTTTCTTCAACGCTGATGCCTTCCAACTGGAAGCGATCAATGAGGTGCTGCGCGAGTTCTCCCCCGGTCCCGGGAATTTCACTGCGATCATCACCGTAATGGCCCATGACGCGGCGCACCCAGAACGAGGGCAGGTAAATGAGCACCGCCAGGATTGCTGCCAGGATACCGAATGTCATAAGGGCTCTATGCGTTGCTCGCGGCTTTAGATGACGCGACTAAACTTGGGTGTATACGGCAAGTCTTTCTTGCGAGTGGGGACAGTCCCCGTCTGGTATTCCCGCTCTCGAAACCAAAAAATTGCAGGCCCACTTCTCTCCGCTCAAGACAGACATGCCTACATGTAAGGAATCTGGATGTCTTATGATTGAGTTTGGGTGGCAGTTATGAAACAACAGCATCCGACCTTTCCTGGCTATAACCTCCATGTCCAGATTCGGAAATGACGTGGCACCACCTTCTTCGGGTTCGTCCAGATAAAGCAGGCAGGTCACCATGCGTTGCCCACCCTTCACCATACAGCGCTGACCTCTCTCGGTACCGGCATCCCAGGCGCCATAGTTCGGCGCATACTCTTGCGTCTCGGCGTAATGAACAACCTGCAGTTATTCCGCATACTCAAGTCCGATTCCAACCACCTCGGCCACTCGCAGGGACAGCTCCTTAATCACCGGATTCAGGCCGTGAGGAATCCAGCAATTGCTGCCAGGGCGGCCGGCACTCTCGACGCCAGTTTGACCAGCGCTAACCAATGCCTGTTTGAGCTTGGGTTTTGCCGCCGCCAATAAAGCCTGAATTTCTTCTTCCGCAAGAAAGTCTTCAAATACGCAGACCACCGAGTCATCGTGAACCTGATTACCCGTTTCATAAAACTTCCTGAGATTTGTCGTCATTGCGCCATCCCGGTTAGAAGCTGAAGAAAAACCGATTTTTCAGAAGTTGTGGAGGCTAGCGTAACGGTCTCGATGGAAGGCCGCGTCCCCCAGAAACTGTTGAGCAACCCTGGCTCGCTTGATAAAAAACCCAATATCAAACTCATCGGTCATGCCGATGCCGCCGTGCATCTGGATACCTTCGTTGCTGATCAGTTCAGACACCTCGCACAGCTTGGCCTTTGAAAGACTCGCCATCCGCGCCCGATCCTCAGTCGATTTCGAGCTATCATCAAGCGCGCCAAGTGCTGCGCGAACAACAGATTTACAAAGCTCAAGTTCACTGTACATTTCCGCAGCCCGATGCTGCAGGGCCTGAAAAGAGCCAATCTGTACACCAAACTGCTCTCGCTGTTTCAAATAGTCGACGATGCGTTCAAATACTTCCATGGCACTACCCAGCATTTCAGCAGCAACACCGATACGAACAATATCCAGTACCCGATCCAAAGCCTCGAAACCGGTGCCCTCTTCACCCAGCAGGGATTCAGCGGGAACCTTAACCTGCTGCAGGGTTAGCCGCGCTGCATTGCGATTATCCACCATGAGTGTGCGCCGAACTTCCAATCCTTGGGCATCTGAATCAACCAGGAACAGGCTCACGCCTGCCGTTGATTCCACATCACCCTCGGTTCGCGCCACTATGATCAGTTTATTCGCGACATGACCGTCCAGCACAAACGTTTTTTCACCATTCAGGATATAGTGATCACCGTCTTTTTTGGCCCTGGTATTGACGTGCTGCGGCTTGTGCACGGGCGCTTCATCAATGGCGACTGCCAGCAATAATTTTCCGCTCACTACCTTGGGTAAGAGCGCTGATTTCTGTTCAGCGCTGCCCGCTTCAGAAATTAGGCTAGCGCCAAACAATACCGAAGCAATCAATGGCGAGTTCACCAGCGTGCGACCGGATTCTTCCAGCACAACGCCGAGCCCCGCATAGCCAAACTCGAAGCCGCCGTGTTCTTCAGCAACAGCCATTCCGGGCCAGCCGAGTTCAACCATTTGCTGCCAAACAGCTTCATCATAGCCTCGCTCGCTGTTTTCATCACGCAGCTTACGCAACACCGAAATTGGCGCATTCTGTTGACAGAAATTCTTGGCCGAATCTTTCAGCAGCTGTTGGTCTTCCGTAAGTACTAACGACATAAACCTTTTCTCAATTCTCTTGTTCCACGCTTAGGAGTTGCTTATTTCTTGTTGGCCAGGCTTAGCATGTCTGGCAAGCCCAATACACGCTTGGCAACGATATTCAATTGAACTTCTAAGGTACCGCCTTCAATTGAATTGGCCTTGGAGCGCAGCCACTCACGAGTTACCTGCAGTTCGTCCGCTTGGAAGCTATCACCTTCCCAGCCCAAACCCTGGCTACCCATGGCTTTCAGGAATAACTCATAGCGGCGCTTGTTGAGCTCACAGCCGTAATACTTAAGCATGGACGAAGTGGCGTTGGGTCCACCCTGCTTGCTTTCCTCCATGGAGCGCTGCGAGGTCAAAGCAAAAGCGTCGCTATCAATCTTGAATTGCGCGATCTGGTCTCTCAGCACAGGATCAGATACGCGCTCCTTGTCTCCCCGATAATGCATCGCCGCGCCTTCGAGACTGGCTGTGGTAGAAGTTGTGCCGCCCCGATCACCCTGACCGCTGGCTAAACCGAAACCCGAAATCATCGTGCGCTCGTGCTGCAGCAATCGTTTGGCAATGGTCCAGCCTTCGTTGAGTCGGCCCATTAGCTGCGATGCCGGCACTCGCACATCGTCAAAAAAAGTTTCACAAAAAGGCGATGAGCCACTGATCAACAGAATAGGCTTGGTGGTGACACCCTCACTCTTCATATCAAACAGCAAGAAACTGATACCAGAATGTTTGGGCACTTCGAAGTCAGTTCGTACCAGGCAAAATATCCAGTCTGCCTTGTCTGCATAGGAAGTCCACACTTTCGATCCATTGACGATGTAATCATCCCCATCAAGTATGGCCTTAGTACCAAGGCTAGCGAGATCAGATCCTGCGCCGGGTTCTGAATAGCCCTGGCACCAGCGAATCTCACCGCGAACAATCTTGGGGATATGCTCCATTTTCTGTTCGTGGGTGCCGTACTCCAGTAGCACCGGGCCCAGCATGCTGATCCCAAAGCTGGTCAGAGCAATCCTTGCATCGATACGGCCTAGTTCATCCTTCAATACGGCAGCTTCTTCTTTAGACAAGCCACCGCCACCGTATTCCTGCGGCCAGGTCGGGCAAGTCCAGCCTTTCTCCCCCATACGGTCCAGCCAGAGCTTGCTCTCGGGATTTACGTACTCCGCATCACGACCCCCCCAAACGATCTCTTCCGGTACCATGGGAGTACGCATACTGGGCGGACAATTTTCTTCTAACCAGGTCCGGGTTGAATCCCGGAACGCTTCCAACGCTGTCACACTCTTTCTCCTCTCAGGGTTCTCAGGCAGTCACCAAAACCTGTCGCCCCTTAACTTTGCCAGCCTTAAGATCGGCCAGCGCGTCACTGGCCTCAGCCAGCGGTCGCTCATGAATTTCAATTGGCGCAATCTTGCCTTCTCTCACCATCGCCATCAGCGCGGCCATGTCCTCTGGGCTACCGACATAGCTGCCCTGGATTATGCGTGCGTTCATTGGCAGAAAGGGTATTGGCATCGTTAGCGCGCCACCATATAAACCCACGACTACCAGCATACCGCCCTTGCGAAGCGTGGTAAGACCGTAATTTACACTCGCTTCTGCACCGACAAAGTCCAGCGCCGCGTAGGCACCGCCGCTCGCCTTGCGAATAGCTTTCGCTGTATCCATTTGCGATGAGTCATAGGTCCGGGAAACCCCAAGCTGCTGCGCCGCTTCGAGTTTAGCTGGATCAATATCAACCACAATGGGATCCATACCCATGGCTCTGGCGATTTGAATCGCCATCATACCGACACCGCCCGCACCAATTATCACTACCTCGTCACCTGCCGCGAGTTCACCCAGCTTTTTGATGGCGCCATAGGCAGTTAACCCAGAGCAGGCATAGGTAGCCGCCAGAGAGTCTGCCACATCACCTTTATCGAACAGGTATTTTGCGTGGGGAATCATAACGTGAGATGCAAAACCGCCGTTGACGATAATGCCGAGGGCCCTACCTGGCGTGCAGAGATGCTCATCTCCGCGCTGACATACGGCACATTCGCCGCAGCCAATCCAGGGATAAACCACCCTGCGATCGCCCACCTGCACACCTTCAGCATCAGGACCCACGGCAACAACCTCGCCATAGATCTCATGTCCCAGAACCTGTCCTTCACGGCCAACTTCCAGGCGTTTGCCTCCGCCAAGCTCAAAACCACCGTCATGCAAGTGGATGTCAGAATGACAGACACCACAGGCCAGGGTTTTAACCAGCACTTCGGTGCCGCTTGGTACAGGCGTGTCGGATTCGACTTTAATTAAAGGCGCGCCAGGTGCACCAGTTTGATACGACAACATCAAGCGTTACCCCTCTCGCGGTCCCATTGGGCAAAAGTCTTGCCTGACTTTGCTAACTCTTCCAGTAAAGGCGCTGGCTGCCAGTATTCTTCACCATAGCGATCCCGAAATTCACAGATCTTGTCATAGACATTCTTTAGACCAACCTGATCGGCATAGAACATCGGCCCACCCTTGGCGACCGGAAATGCGTAGCCAAATACATAAACCACGTCGATATCACTTGGGCGTTGAGCAATCCCCTCTTCCAGAATCTTTGCGCCTTCATTAATCAGGGGGTAGAAACAACGCGCCAGGATCTCTTCCTCGCTTACTTCACGCTGTTCAATCTCAAGCTTGGCAGCTTCTTCCTTGATCATTGCCTCCACTTCTGGGTCTGACATACGACGCCGAGTTTCCGGGTCATACTTGTAGAATCCAGACCCGGTTTTCTGGCCGTGACGCCCCATCTCAACCAGCAGGGTTCCCATGCGGTAGAGCTTTGGATCATCGGGCAAATCCGTACGGGCCTGGCGCGCCTTATAACCAACATCTAAGCCGGCCAAGTCACCCATAGCCAGCGGCCCCATGGCCATACCGAAACCCTCCAGGGTAGAGTCGACCTGTTCTGGGGTGCAACCATCCATAAGCAGCATCTGCGCTTCTCGACCATAGCCACCCAGCATCCTGTTGCCGATAAACCCATAGCAAACTCTGGACAGCGCACAAACCTTGCCGATCTTCTTACCGATCGCCATAGCGGTAGCCAACACATCATCTGCAGTCTTCTCGCCTCTGACATTTTCCAGGAGCTTCATTACATTCGCTGGCGAGAAAAAATGCATGCCGACGACATCTTCTGGACGGCCAGTGGCCTCAGCAATTGCGTCCACATCTTGATAAGAAGTATTAGTCGCCAGGATTGCACCTTGCTTACACACCCCATCCAGCTTCGCGAAAATTTCTTTCTTCAGATCCAGGTTTTCAAACACAGCTTCAATCACCAGATCAACGTCAGCGATGTCTGCATAGTCCGTGGTGCCGCTAATAAGACCGATGAGTTGCTCCATCTTGTCTTCCGGCAGTTTGCCCTTCTGTACGGTGATCGAGTAGTTCTTACGAATTATGCCAAGGCCACGCTGTAGTGCCTCATCATTGACTTCAACCAGTACAACAGGAATCCCAACGTTGGCAAAACACATGGCGATGCCGCCACCCATAGTGCCGCCGCCAATGATGGCGACTTTTTTGATTGGCCGCGTGGCGGTGTCTTTTGGCAAATCCTTAATCTTGGCGGCCTGACGCTCTGCGAAGAAAATATGCCGCATGGCTGCAGACTCAGGAGAAGTCACCAATTCCTGGAACAGTTCCCTTTCACGGGCCAGGCCTTCATCCATAGGCAGCTTCACCGCCGCTTCCAGGCAGGAAACAATCCGATCCTGGGCGATCTGGCCACGTGCGCGTCGCGCCAGTCGCTTGCGCGCATCTTCGAAGAAACCAGGCTCAATAGTCTCGGGGTCAATAGTAATGTCCCGGATTCGCTTGAGTGGGGCGCCGGAGGCCAACAGGTCCTGGGCGTATGAGATTGCACCTGCCTCCAGATCATCACCGCTGATCACCTCGTCGATAAGACCCATGTCTTTGGCTTTGGACGCAGCCACCGGGTTACCACTGGTAATCATATCAAGAGCAGCCTTTACCCCTGCGATACGCGGAACCCGCTGCGTGCCGCCAGCGCCAGGCAGCAGACCCAATTTGACTTCAGGCAGCCCAACCTTGGCTGCGGCTACCGCGCAGCGATAGTGGCAGGCCAGAGCTACCTCGAATCCGCCACCCAGGGCAGTACCATGAATTGCGGCAATGACTGGCTTGCTGGAGTTCTCTATGGCAGACAATACTTCTGGCAACCAGGGATCTTTTGGCGGCTTGCCAAACTCAGTAATGTCTGCACCTGCAATAAACGTACGTCCCTCACAGCGCAATACAATAGCCTCTGACGCGTCTGCCTGGGCCTGGCTCACGGCATTCAGAATTCCCTCGCGCACGGCCTGTGACAGCGCATTTACCGGCGGGCTGTTTACCGCGACAACCCCTATATTTCCATGCAGTTGGTAACTAACAACATCAGACATATTGATTCCTTACTAATCTATAAGTTTTTAATAACGATATTTTAATCTATGCGTTCCAGAATTGCCGCGAGACCCTGACCGATACCGATACAGAGACTAATGGCCGCATAGCGGCCACCGCTACGCTCTAGTTGGCGGGTTGCCGTCAGCGCGATGCGCGCACCGGATGCGCCAAGTGGATGGCCGACCGCAATAGCGCCGCCATTGGGATTAACGCGAGAGTCATTGAAATCCACCTCTAGCAGTTTTAGACAGCCCAGCACCTGAGTGGCAAAGGCCTCATTGATTTCAATAATATCCATGTCCGCCAGCTCGAGACCGGCCCGGCCTAGCGCCTTGCGGATGGCGAACACCGGTCCGAATCCCATTACCCTGGGCTCCACACCTGCAACCGCACCGGCAATGATGCGCGCTCGTGGCTTTACGCCATGCCGCTCGCCGATTTCACGGCTACCGACGATGAGCGAGGCTGCGCCATCGTTGATGCCGGAGGCATTACCCGCTGTGACGACGCCGCCTTCAAATAGCGTACGCAAACCCGTGAGTGACTCCACGCTGGTCTGTGGTCGTGGATGCTCATCAGCAGCCACTGTGATTGGCGGCTTCTTGCGACCTTGGGGTACTTCAGTCTCAACGATTTCTTCCTGGAAAAACCCGTCGGCTCGAGCAGCCTCGTATTTAGCCTGGGAGGCGGCAGCAAAACTATCGCTGTCTGCGCGGGAAATATCCACATCAGCAGCAATGTTATCTGCAGTTTGGGGCATGGTGTCATTGCCATAGCCTGAGGCAAACGCCGGGTTGGTGAAGCGCGCACCCAACGTGCTATCCGCAAGGGACTGGCCACGATCATAGGCGCCCTGAGCCTTGGAAAGCACCAGGGGCGCCCGGCTCATGGACTCCACACCACCCGCTACGAACAAGTCGCCTTCCCCGATTTTTACTGAATTGGCGGCATGCAGGGTCGCTGCCAGGCCAGACGCGCAGAGTCGGTTTACGGTTAACCCACCCACTTCTGTTGGCATACCCGCCAGCAGGGAAGCAAACCGGGCTACATTTCGACAGTCCTCACCGGCTTGATTGGTATTGCCGGCAATAACATCTTCATAGGCCTGTTTGGGGAAACTGTTTCGCTCAACCACGCTTTTGATGGTGTGGGCAAGCAGGTCATCGGGGCGCACTGGAGCCAAGGCCCCTGCGTGACGGCCAAAAGGCGTTCTAATGCCGTCATAGATAAAAGCATCTTTCAGGGTGTTGTCTGACATTTTATTCTCTGTTGATTAATCAATATTCGAAGGCAGGAATCCTGAACGGTATTGACGCTTCCCTGGTCTCTACCGTGGGCAATTTGATTACCTGCTGTGCCGTGAACGCTTTCGATTAAATCTGACAAAATTTGATCTGATCACTACCCATCTGGCGTTAAAAATCTGGGTTACCGAATCGCTCAGGGGCGGCCATTCTAGCATAGGCCACTGAACCCGCAAATTGACTGCAAGTCGCATAAAACCAGTGGCTATGGTAGCTTAGCCGCTCGCTGAAACAGGGGGTCTGTATGATCAGAGATCAGGAAACTATCAATCAACTTGTCGATCTAATTGAGCGCTTCGTGCGCGAACGCCTGGTGCCAAATGAAGAGCGCCTGGCGGAGGAAGGCAAGCTACCTGAAGACATTCTTGAAGAAATGAAAGCACTCGGCTTGTTCGGCCTGACCATCCCTGAGGAATATGGCGGACTCGGCCTCACCATGGAAGAAGAGATCCTGGTGGCTATTGCACTGGGACGGACTTCCCCCGCTTTCCGCTCCATCATGGGTACCAATAATGGTATTGGATCTGCAGCGGTTGTTTTCAACGGCACCGAGGCGCAGAAACAGAAATACCTGCCCAAGTACGCATCCGGAGAGTGGATTTCCTGTTTTTGCCTGACCGAGCCGGATGCAGGGTCCGATGCCGCCTCTTTGAAGACTTCAGCGGTCAGGGACGGCGATCACTACATCCTCAATGGCACCAAGCGCTATATTACGAACGCCAAGGTCGCTCACACCTTTAACGTCATGGCCCGCACCGACCCGGAAAACAAAGGTGCACGGGGTATCTCATCATTTATCGTGGAGCGAGACACGCCGGGTATCACCCTGGGATCAGTAGACAAGAAAATGGGTCAGTCAGGCTCGATGACTTGCGACGTCATCTTTGAAGACTGTCGGGTACCTGCGGACAACCTCATCGGAGAGGAAGGCGAAGGCTTTATCACGGCTATGAAGGTACTGGATCGCGGCCGCCTCCACATCTCTGGCGTGAGTGTAGGGGTCGCGGAACGCCTCATCAAGGATGCGCTGGAATATGCCCTGCAGCGAAAGCAGTTTGGCAAACCCATCGCCGAACAACAGTTAATTCAGGGCATGCTGGCTGATTCACAGACTGAAACCTATGCCGCCAAGTGTATGACTCTGGAAACCGCGCGTAAGCGCGACAACGGAGAGAATATCAGCACCGAATCTTCCGCCTGCAAACTGTTCGCTACGGAAATGGTTGGTCGGGTTGCCGATCGCGCCGTACAAATCCATGGTGGCGCTGGCTACATGTCGGAGTATGCGGTCGAGCGCTTCTACCGTGACGTGCGCCTGTTCAGGCTTTACGAGGGAACCAGCCAGATTCAGCAGGTGATCATCGCGCGCAATATGATGCGAGAGTTTTCCTAGCAGGACCCCTCTCGGGTGCATTCACCCGCAGTAGCTCCAGCGTTGCCTCAGTGGCGCTTGCGATAACCTTCGGTAGGAATAGAAGGCTTGAACTGCTGATGGCAGCCTTCGCAGGTGGCAATCAGAGCATCGCCGGCTCTAGCCAGTTGCGCCTGGTCGGAAGCGCGAGAACTGCTCAAGGCCAACAGTCCAGCCGCATTCATCTGTTCGACATAGTCACGCCAGGATCGCTGCACGACCCACATGGCATCATTCACTCCGGTGCCACCCATGGTCATGGCAGCCCGACTGGAAATGATCTGAATTGCATGGTGCTCTACTTCCTCCCAGTCTACTTCGCCTGCCGCCAGGTCAGGATTAGCCGCGTCCCAGATGAAGTGAGCGGCATGGTCAATCTGGGCCACCATAATCTCGTTGATACTGATATCGGAAGTAAAAGGAACGGCGAGGCGCGGGTTGGCGGCACCGGGTTCACTGCTGCAAGCAATGAAACTCACTAAAGTGCCTGCTAACAGGCACACGCGACTGGTTGCTTTCTTACTGAAGCCCATCTTTACTCCTGCTGTGGCGCGAGTATCGGCGTCCAATTAAACCCAGGCACTTGAGCATTCTTCTATCTGTGAAATTCCTTTTGCACAACTGGAAAAGTTGAGCAATCAATTACCGAATCTGCAGCATCACTTCTTTGCCATCATGGGCAACGAAATTGCCAAGGATCTGCAGATCCACACGCTGTTGAGCAGCTATACGGCGGAGGAAAGAACCGCATCTTTTCTGCTTGAATTATCGAGCCGCTATGCGCGTGTCTCATTGTCTCCAACCCGATTCCCCTTGCCTATGACGCGCAGCGATATCGGCGAATATCTGGGACTAACGGTAGAGACGGTGAGTCGCATTATTACCGCCCTGCAGAAGAAAGATCTAATAGATGAGAATAAACGAGAAACCGAAATCAAGGACCTCAAGGGTCTAAGGGCTCTGATCGGTTCTAACGCAGCTTAAACTTGTACGCTCGACCCTCTCCGCTGGAATCCATTATTTAACCGATTAGGCATCGCATCCTAAGCGGTGATCCGGCACTGTTCGCTACTAATCCCTCTCAATCGAGCGCTATGGGAAATCGCAAGTTAGATTCCTGCCATACACCCGCATTTGCTGGATTGCGTCGCTCTAACAGCGACTAAGTTCACAATTAGTTTTCGCGCAAAAGGTTTCCGGGTGAATACTGATCAGTGAGCTGACGTCGACTCATATCCCAGTCCACTCGGGTAGACAAGCGAGAAGGGTATTCAAGGATCGGGATACCGTATTTACTGAGGGGGTCTGAAAACTGCTGGGCACGATTAACGAGTTCAGCGCGAGGCGGCAGGGGCTCGAGTTGAGCGACGATGATACGGTTGCCCGTGGAAGGAAGCTTGAAATTAAAAAACTCTCCAAACGCGCGCTGATAAGTCACCGATTCATGGTCATAGAGCCGACTGGTTGAGAAAGTATTGGCAACCAGCACCGAATCCTCATTCATGATCGCCCTGACCTCGTCCAGAAACTCCCGGGTCAGCATATGTTCCGGGATATAGTCTCCGCTGAAGGCATCAAGCACAATGTAATCATAGATCTGGTCTCGAATCCCTGCCCGCTTGATGAAAGGACGCCCGTCATCCACATAGACGCGCATGTTGTCGGTTGCTTCAAAAAAGAAAAATTCCTCCGCAACACTCACCACCGCCTCGTCTATCTCGACAACGTCAATCTGGGCATTTGGAAACAGGTCCGAGAAGGTTAGAGGAATTGAACCGCCTCCCAATCCAATCACCAGAATGCGCTCAGGTTGGTCATTGAGCAACAGCCCTGAAAAACTCATGCGCGTGTAATCGAATACCAAGCGCTGTTTGTCGTTGACCAGCACACAGGTTTGATTACGATCACCGCGATGCACGTTAAAAAGCAGGCAGCGTCGATCGCCGACCTGAGTAACAGTGATATCGCGATACTTGGATCGCTCTTCATGAATCGTCTCGGCCTGGACAAAACCTGACAGCGAAAGCAGCGCGACAAAAAGCGCCAGCGAAAGTCGCATTGCATTGAGTCTAAACACGGTTCATTGCCCTGGCTTGTTTTCCGGATTGACCATTCAGGTAGTAGTGAGAGGCCCAAATGACGCATCCCGCGAGTGTCAGGGTCGCAATGGCCCCCCACAGAATCTGATTCACTTCAAACCACAGCACAAAGTAGAAGCTGGTACCGAGAGTGCCCGCAGCGCTTCCCAGGGTCGAAATAAAATAAAGTAAGCCCGCCATGTGTCCACTATGGGCCTCATTTTGCACCATTAACCGCACCGCGTAGGGTGAAATCATGCCTAGGATACTGGTTGGAATGAAGAACAAAAAAATCGCCGCTAACAATGAACCATAGCGCGGGTCTTCCAGCGCCATGAAAATAGGTTCCATGATGACATCGGCGAATAAAATGATGGGAATAGAGAAGATCGCGGCTGCGATAAAAAACAGTGCAAATGTCACGGCGCTTGGATTACGCGTTGAGAGCTTGCCTCCCCACAGATAACCCATAGCCAGCGCCAGCATGAAAATAGTGATAATGCTGCCCCATACAGAAAGACTGCCACCAAAATATGGCGACAAAATACGGGCACCCAGCATTTCCACGGTCATAATGCAGAAACCGCTGACAAAGGCCATGGCCGCAATCACGCCCCTGGGGACGGTATGTGCAGGTTGTTCACTCACTGGGGTCGACTATCTCTCGCAGGATTCTGAATCTTTGGGCTGACTAAATTAGCACCATGCCCCTCATATTGGAAAGAGATTGGAGAAAGATTAGACGAATCAGTCCTGGCGAGCGCCGAGATGACGCCCTCCATCCAGGGCAATGACCTGGCCAGTCATATAGCGGGTTGCGGGCGAAGCGAGATAAACCGCCAGGCCAGCCATATCCATCGGATTACCGATGCGCCCCAAGGGGTTTTCGGTTTCAATCTTGTCCCTGAACTGGGTAAGCATGTAATCCATCATCTTGCTTTCAAACGGCCCCGGCGCGATTGCGTTTACCGTGAGCCCCTTTGAAGCAAGACGAACCGCCAGGTTCTTGGTCAAAAAATGCACTGCCGCCTTACTTGCCCCGTAGGCAAAGTTGTCAGTTGTCGCCACCCGCAGGCCATCAATCGATCCTATGTTTATGACACGACTGGGCTCGGCAGGACTTGCATTTTTCTCCAGCAATGGCAAAAGGTCACGCGTCAACATAAAGATAGCTTTGACGTTAATATCCATGACCTTGTCGTACCCCTCTTCGGGATACTCTTCAAACGGCGCGCCCCAGGCAGCACCGGCGTTATTAACGAGAATATCTATACTGGATTCTCGTGACATAATTTCAGTAACAAACTCTTCCCGCCCTGCCGCTGTCGACAGATCAGCTGGCAGTGCTATGCATTCACCCAACTCGCCCAACTCCGAAGCTGTCTGCTCACAGGCTACGACTTTACGCGCGGTGATGTAGGTCTTTACCCCATTTGCGACATAAGCCTCGGCAATCATGCGCCCGATTCCCCGAGAGCCACCTGTTACGATCGCAACCTTTCCCGCGATACCAAACAGTTCGTTGACAGAATAAGTCATCAGTCAGTCACCTCGCCTTTGATAATGAGTTCACACATTTGCTGCAGCACAAAAGCCTTCTTCAAAAAGCCTGCGAATCGCTCATCTTTGGTGTGACCGTGATAATAGCGATAGTAAATCTGTTGACCAATCACGCAGAGGCGAAACAGGCCAAAGCAAAAATAGAATGGAAAATTCTCCACCGAAAGACCGGTTTTTTCCTGGAAGCGCTGGATAATCTCTGAGCGCGTGGGCGCGCCATCAATGTCTGATGGCATGGTGCGTGAATCTCGAAAAAAATCAGGGTCAGAAGTTTGGACCCAATAGCCAAGAGTACAACCAAGATCCATCAGAGGATCACCAACAGTTGCCATCTCCCAATCCAGCACGCCAATCACCTTGAGCGGGTCATCGGCGTTGAAAATGACGTTATCCAGTTTGTAATCATTGTGGATCACGCTGGCTTTGCCGCTTTCTGGCGGCATGTTATCGTTCAGCCACTGCATGGTGTTATCAACATTCACCGTATCTGGCGTAGCTGAATCTCTCCAGCGTCGGCACCAGCCTTCTACCTGGCGGCGCACATAGCCTTCCGGCCGGCCAAACGTATCCAGGCCTGCTTCAACGAGATCAACAGAGTGCAGCTCTGATAACACATCGAAAAAATTGAATAGCTGCTGTCGAATCTGGTCTTTACTCAACCCCAATTCTGTAGGGTACTCGCGTCGAATAACCAAACCCTCTATGTAATTCATCAAGTAAAAATCACAGCCAATAATGCTGTGATCATCACAAAAATGTTCTGGTACCGGCCCGTAAGAGTAGACATTTTTCAGCGCAGAAAGTACCCGATATTCACGCGACATGTCGTGAGCGGACTTGACCTTGCTGCCAAATGGAGGCCGTCGCATGACCCATTGCTGATCATCACTACTAAGCAGATAGGTGAGGTTGGAGTGGCCGCCTGGAAACTGTTTGACTTGGAGTTGCTGCGCAGCCGGTCCGAGAACCGGCTCTAGATATTCTTTAAGCCGCACCAGGTCAATTTCTTCGCCTTTGCGTATTTCTCCGGCACGATCGATCAGGTCAGCGGTTGACACTTGTTATTCCTTTTTCTTGGCTGATTGATTAGCGGTAGGTTACCAGATGTTGCATGCCCTGACGCTCTAAATGGGGCAAGCAGTTGAATTGAGTCATGGACGCCCGCCCGCCACCATAGCGAATCTTGGTGACGGAGCTGTTATGAACCACCCAATTCGTCGCGATAACTTTGTCATCGGGATAATTTAGCACCCTCTGCAGTGCTGTAGCGATTACCCCGCCGGAAGTGGAAACAATTACGCGACTACCATGCTGATACCTGGACATTATGTCGTCTACCACGGAATGTACACGCTGTTTGAATTCCTGCCACGGCTCAAATTCCTGGTCGGCTTCCTGCGCTTCCAATTCATCATTGATCCAGCATGCCGTCGCCGCTTCGAGCACAGACTGGAATAACTTGCGGTCCTTGATTGGCCATTCCTCTGGCAATTCTAGGCCATCAGCTTTGGCGTGGTCTCGCAGATAGATCCGAATCAATGGATCACCGCTATACTCGTTTAGCGAAGCATGCTGCTCAGGCGCATCCGGCTCACCCTTCACCAGATGCAAGAGCTCACCAGCAGTTTCCCGCTGGCGCTGAAGAGTGCCGCTGCATATATGATCGAAGGAGTCGCCAGTAGTCTGCCAGTGCCTGGCCAACTCCCGAACTTGCTCGAACCCAAGGTCGCTCAGAGCATCATAGGAGGCTGCACCGAACGACGCCTGTCCATGCCTGACGAAAATCAGCTCACTCATCGGCGAAAACCGAATTAAAGCTGTGCGAAACGCTGGGTGTGATAGTCGCCATCACCAAAGGCAAGGTCCAGCGCGGTGACACGCTTGAACAGATGCCCAACATCCAGTTCCTCAGTCATGGCAATGCCACCGTGAATTTGAATCGCTTCCTGGCCCACATCCTTGATCGCCTTGCCGATGCGGCTCTTGGCGGCAGCTACCGCCCTCGCCTTTTCCTCAGCGGAATCGTCACCATCCAGGGCCATGGCCGCCATGATGACAATTGATCGCGCCAGCTGGCACTGAATAAACATATCCGCCATACGGTGCTGCAGGGCCTGAAATGTCCCGATAGGTGTACCAAACTGCTTGCGGGTCTTGCTGTATTCGACAGTTTTCTGCAGCAGCACTTCGAGAGCACCCACTGCCTCAGCGCTAACTGCAACGATAGCCCTGTTGGTCGCCACCTCGATTGCAGGGAGCGCAGCGCCGGCTTCACCCAGGCGATTCGATGCTGGCACTTTGACGTTTGTCAATGTGACCTCGGACGCCATCTTGCCATCGACCGTCTGGTAGCTGCGCATCGAAATCCCCGGCGTTGAAGCATCCACTACAAACACGGAAATTCCCTGCGCATCCCTGACATCGCCGGACTCTCTTGCAGAGACCAGCAGTTTGTTTGCGTTAGGCCCGTTTTCAACGGCGACTTTAGTACCATTCAGGATCACATCATCACCATCTGCCGCAGCCGCAGCCGAGGTGGCAACGCTGCCAGGGTTAAATCGACTGCCAGGCTCGGCGAAGGCGCTGGCCAGCAGGAGTTCGCCTCCAATTATGCTTTCGACCAGCATGGTTTTAGCCTCGCCCGTCGCCAGTTCCGCGACTAAAGAACCACTGAGCACGGCAGCAGCCGTATACGGCTCGATCAGATTTGCCTTGCCGAACTCCTCCATGATGACCATCAGGTCAACAGCTGAGCCGCCAAGTCCGCCGTCTTCCTCAGAAAACGGTACGGCCAGCCAACCCAACTCTGCAAACAGCTGCCAGTTCTCATCGCTGAAGCCTTTTTCAGAATTCAAGATGGTATTGCGGGTATCAAAGTCGTAACTCTTTTGCACAAATTTCTGCACTGAATCCTGCAGCATTTGTTGAACATCGGTATATGAAAAATCCACTGTAAAAACCTCTCCTCAAAGCGGTGTGTCACCGCTAGCGCTGTGCAGGCTCAGAGCCCCAGCACTGCCTTGCTGATTATATTGCGCTGAATCTCATTGGAGCCGCCAAATATCGACAGCTTGCGATTATTGAAGTACGTGAGCGCGGCTGATGCTGAATTGCCTGGGCCAATTGGCTCACCGGCGAAGCCGGGCTCGAACTGCTCAGGGACGAAGGGTAGACAATTATAGCCAGCTAATTCGACGAACATCTCGTCCATTCGCTGCGCTAACTCGGTACCGACAATTTTCAGTATCGAGGACTCTGGACCAGGCGCTTTGCCGACGCTGAGCGCAGCTAAGGTGCGCAATTCGGAATACTCAAGCGCCTTCAGCTCGATTTCTACTTCCGCAAGTCTATGTTTGAATGAGGCGCTGTCGATCATCTTGCCACCGAACCCATCATCAGTTTCCGCTGCGATGTTCTTGAGCGCTTTCAGGCGACGCTTGCCGCGCGGAACACCTGCAATGTTCGTGCGCTCGTGAGTGAGCAATACCTTGGCATATGTCCAACCTTTGTTCTCCTCACCGATCAGATTTTCGGCAGGCACTCGGACATCATCGAAAAACACTTCATTTACTTCAGGAAAACCATCGAGCAGCACGATAGGCTTAAGAGTGATACCTGGCGTCTTCATATCGATGAGCAAGAAACTGATGCCTTCCTGCTTTTTAACGGTATTGTCGGTGCGCACCAGACAAAATATCCAGTCTGCATACTGACCAAGGGTATTCCAGGTTTTACTGCCATTGACTATATATTCGTCACCATCGCGAACCGCTGCAGTTTTCAGTGAAGCCAGGTCAGATCCAGCATTGGGTTCGGAGTAGCCCTGGCACCACCACGAGTTGCTCTCCAAAATGTCCGGCAGGAACCGCTGCTTTTGCTCTTCGGTGCCATAGGCCATGATCACCGGAGCAACCATCTTCATGCCAAAGGGAATCGGTTCCGGGGCGCCGTAGAGTCCCATCTCGGTTGCGAAGATGTGGCGCTGGGTATGACTCCAACTGGTTCCGCCATGTTCGACTGGCCAGGTTGGCGCAGCCCAGCCTTTCTCGAACAGAATTTTTTGCCAACGCACCATATCCTCCTTATCGAGGCGTACACTAGCATCAACCTTTGTTTTCAAATCGGCAGGAAACTCGCTGCGCAGAAATTCGCGGACTTCTTCCTGAAAAGCCAGTTCTTCGGCTGTAAAATCAGCGTTCACGGTAACTCTCCTAAAATCAGGGGGTTGCACTTAGGGCAGTTCTGGCGGAGACACGCGGTCTTGGCCATTGATCCCACATTCGGGTGGCAGACTAAACTCCGTCCACGCCAGAAAGGTTAGCGAAGATTACCATTGCCGCAAGCTCAGATAAACAAAAAACCGAACGGGCGCTCGATGCCAGCGGCCCTACTGCCATCTGGCCTGAGCGACAGTGGACTAATTACTAAATCACGCTTAAAAATGGTCTGGGTCAATAGATTTGATTGAGCAAATGAGGTATGCTTCGCTCACTCTTCAACCCACTGCATTTTCGAGCAAACTGATCTTAAACTGCTCTCAATTAGCACCACATTTTCTGGAGTTGCCATGAAAATAACTCAACTTACAAAATTGGCCCTCGTAATTTTCGCGCTCAGCGGCTTCGTCGCCTGTAGCTCGACCGGCGAAGACGCCGCTGCGAGTGAGTCGCAAACCCAGTCCAGCAGCAGCTCTAGCGGCAATTCGCAAAGCGCAGCGGAAGCTGCAGCAGCTGCGGCCGCCGCAGCTGAAGAGCGCATGCGCCGCTCGGCACTGGCAACGCGGGTTTTCTACTTTGACTTCGATGTCTCGGAATTCCGCGGCTCTGATCGTGACGTGCTCAACTATCACGCTCGCGAACTGGCAGCGAATCCCAGCAAGCGTATCCGCCTAGAAGGCCATGCTGATGAGCGCGGTACGCGGGAATACAACCTGGCCCTCGGCGAGCGCCGCGCCAATGGCATCCTTAACTACTTAATAGTGAACGGAGCAGCACGCAATCAGATTGAAACTGTCAGCTATGGCGAAGAGCGCCCCGCAGACCGGGCCACCAGCGAAGCGGCTTATCAGCGCAATCGTCGGGTAGAAATAGCAGACATGTAAATCAGCTTGGGTTTAACACCAGGCCAGTGAGTTTTACTGGAAGATCGGGCTAAGCCCTTAGGCTTGGCCCTTTTTTTGCCCCGGATTTTGACGGGGCGAATCGCGAAATTCAGAGTTTATGCGCTAAGGGCCTGCTTTAGCGCAGCACCGATCCGTTGTAATGCATCATCCCCTGCTTTGATGCCTCCCGCGAATGATATGAAGGCGTGTATCTGGTCCGGGTAGCACACATGCTCCACCTCAACCCCAGACTCCTCGAGGCGATCAACATAAGCCTGCCCTTCATCCCGCAGCGGATCGAAGCCTGCGGTAATAACCAGAGCTGGAGGCAAGTCGGTGAGGTCGTGGCTAAGAAATGCCAAACCAGCATCCGCTGCCTGCTGCGGTGATTCGAGATAATGCCCTCGAAACCAGCTCATACCCGCCTTGGTCAAAAAGTAACCATCGGCAAACTCATTCACGGAAGCGAAACCCATGCCAAGGTCCACTGAAGGATAGATAAGCACCTGGAATTTCGGCGCAGCGATGCCATGCGCCTTGCAGGCTTGGGTCACTGCGACGGTAAGATTGCCGCCTGCGCTGTCGCCCGCGACGGCCAAGCGCTCAGGGTCAATGTCGAGGCTGGCATGGTTTTTCAATACCCAGCGGTAGACATCGAAGCCATCCCGATGGATCTGTTTGATTTTATTGGCTGGCGCCAGTTCGTAGTCCACCGAAAGCACATGGCAGCCGCTATTGGCAGCGATATGCTGGGTCACGGTGTCATATTCGTCCACATCGCCGAGCACATAGCCACCACCGTGAAAAAAGAGACAGCAGGGTGCATTGGCTGCTGCAGCTTCGTCCGCAATGGTCTTTGGTATATAGTGTCGCACCCTCACTTCGCCCCGCCCGATAGGCACCATAATGTCCTCAACTGCCCTCATCTTTCTGGCCGCTGGCGCAAATGGATTGCCTCGCTCCTTTCGAAAAGCTCGAATCTGCTCTGGGGTACCCTCTTCTATCTGCGGCAGGCGTGCTGCAGAATCAGCGACTTTTTGCGCTACGGCTTCCAGTGCTTCTGCGCGCTGAGCCTTCGCAGTGGTGAGTATTGATGCTTCAGTCATGTGACTCTCATACAGGGATTGTCAGAAAAACATATTCCTGGGTTTCGCTGGTTCAAAACCCACTACCCAGATTAGCAAGGTAAACAGCAGGAAGCCTGGAACAACATAAACAGCGATATCCATGATGAGCTGCTGGCTTAAGCCAAGGAACGCGATGGCGACATAGCCCAGCATGGCTGCAACATGCAGCATCAGGTAGTAATTGATAAATGGCGCGCTGTTATGGGTCATAGGCCAGGATTTGCACAGTACCAGCCACCTCAAAGCCACAAGAATACCCAGCAAATCGGTCGGCCAGAACAAGAGCAAGTTGATGTTGTGGTGCGTGTCGACGTGGTCAGATACGAACCAACTCCCCAGCATCAGGGAACCGTAGATGCCGCTAAAGCTGGCGGTGAACAGACCTAACAAGCCTAGAAGCCGAAAATTAAGCCCCGCCGCCTTGAGACTGACACGGGAATGCGTCGCAAAATAAGACATGGGTATTCGCTTCAGCATCAGCAATATGAAGAATACCGGCGCCAACAGTGCTACCGACGCAAATTGATAGCCACTACTTTGCGCTGTGGGTGGCGGAAATTCCATGATTACCTGGTGATCCGACAGTAATGGCAACACAACGCCATCTTCAGAGACATCAGAGGTCAAGGCGCTGAGTCGCTGGCGTAGACTGAGTGGCAGGAACATCTCTTCCCACTCCGATACCGGTCGATCAATGTTGCTGTTCATCAGGACATCCAATGAAAAAGCAATCAGTGCAACCGAGGCATAGTGAGAGCGCACCAGATCGCGAAATGTTCTGTCGGTCTCGCCCTGGTTGTTCTCGAACACACTGCCACCGAGCGCTTCATCGATATAGTCCCGTACCCGGGTAGTGCAGTTATCAAAGAAATACTGATAGTCATACTCGAGATTCTCAGGCTCAGAATTCCACATCAGGCGGCGGTAGAGGGTCTCTTTCTGCGGATTCGTCAAATTGATCCTGTCCTGCCATACCGTTCGGCCCTGTGCCCGGTACATGTCGAATTCACGCCCCGGCAGGTTCGTAGCCAGCCGATAAGGCATGATGCCTTTGAAAAAATTGTATGAGAAGGCAACTACGCCGCCGCTAACATCGAACACGCCCCAATTGAACACCAGATCGGTATTCGAACTTTCGTCATACATACGCAAGGCCGTATGACCGAAGTTATCCCAGACATTCTTACCCACATCCACTGTAATCAGATAGAAATGAACCCCGCTAAAGTCAGCCGGAACCGGATAGTCGGCTGCGTTCAGCGGTGCATTGAGCGTTGAATTGAAATCGGATTGTTGCGCTGCAGCCGGCGCAGGCGACAGCGTAATAACGACAAGTTGGGCAAGCACTAGCAATAGGCCGAGGACGCGAAATCGTTCCATAGACAGAGTATTGAGTGTGTATCGGGCTTCGAATGATCTTGCTGGACTCACGGCGCTGTCTCAAAGCCTCGGACTTCGAATAAAAATAAATCGTATCAGAGATTTAGATTAGATCAAGGCTAGTTAAAGTTGCCGACCCAGCTTCAGCAAAGCCTGCTACCCCCCCCGCACCGTCAAATTGCAAGCATAAAAAATTCCCCACTCCCTATCCGCCAAATAGATGAGTGGGGAACTGCGGAACCAAAACTCGGAATACAGGCAGGGCTTGATTTGGGTTCTGCGAGGAATGCCTACCACTCCGTCAGTCCGCATGATCATTAAATTAACAAAGCCTTTATGAATGGAATCTGAATAGGGCCAAACCTTCGCTATGATTAGTTCATGAAGCTTGCATAAAGAAAGTCTATCCATACTCACAGCCCTTAACTTGACAAACTGTTAGCAACAATTTCTGTGGGGATATGCTCTGGAAAATCTCGGGACATTCTTTCAACAACAAAAAAGGCCGGCTAAAGCCGGCCTTTTTGTAAGGCTTGTACTGGAGTCGAAGCGACTACCGCCCTTCTTCGGTTCCACGTTCCTCTGCCATACGCTCGCCGCGCAGAATATTTACCATGCCATAGTTTCCTTCGTGGCAGGCATATTCATAAATCTGACCATCTACCTTGGACATAACGGTCATCACCTGGATCTTGTCAGAGAATGTCGAGGGATCATCAACCGTGTACTCATACTCCATTGTGTATGGACCGGTGCGCGTAAAACGCTCAATAAGTAACTTATCTTCGGCAGACCCATAAACGCTAAAGCTCTGGGTCAAACTGTTAAAATTGCGGGTTTCCACAACCAGGGTGTCACCATCCCAGTAGCCGCGGGAGTCGCCAGTCCAGAGTCGGATTTCATCGTTCAGAGGTGGACGATCGTCAAGTGGCACAATCCGCGCATCATGAATCATCTCTGTCATGATGACCGCAGTATTCCGACTTTGAATCAGCTGGACGTTGTTATTATACAGGTTCGGTTCGAATGGAGGACCCGAATTGAAGCCCAAAATGCAGCGCTCGGACAAACCGCGATCTTCGGGACCATCCTTTGCGATACCACCCACGACCATGCGCACTGGACGCACACCGGGCTCATCTGGACCCAAGCCACCTACTTGTACCGGCACGCCTTCGACAGTCTCTGGAAGCTTGCCATTTTCCGGATACATGAGACGCGCAGTACGGTTATCGTCGCCGTTACCCATCTCAGTCCAGAACGTGTTATATCCACCCACTCCCTGCTGGTTCAGTGCCTCGAGGCCAAGTTCAGTTTGCGCCTGGAAGGCGGCGATTTCTTCGGGCGTCAATTCGGTCTTATTCCCAAAAAAGGCAGGTCGCTCGAGCGGGATCACCGAGCTGAAATTCCATACACCCTGAAGGTCGGGTTGCCCCCATTCGGTGCGCTCAGGTGCGTAATCGTCCTGTGCCAGAGCCTGGCCGACGGACAGTAATCCAGTAATCGCGACAACAAGTACACGAAGCTTCATGATTTCCCCCAAATCGGTATTTCATTTAATCCTGTGATTGTAACCGATTTGGGGCGATGAAGCAGGCTATTGTCTGCATCTAGTTGCAGGTACAACTCATTGTCCGCGATCTTGCCGAACATCATGCCATCCAGAAATACGCCTTAGGCGCCACACATACGCTTCGAATACAGCGGACCCACACTCCACATCATGTCAATCACATGGGCAGCAAACGCTTTCTCTCCCTCGCTAATAGCCATCGCTGCTACCTTGAATTTAGCCCCGGCTCAAATTAGTGTTTCTTCTGGCAAATGCTATGATTACGACCCCTCAAGAAAACCAACTATAAACAGTCAACAGCAGGAACATAACATGAACGGCGCTACTGCATTAATCAACACACTGGCCGATTGCGGAGTAGAATTTTGTATTGCCAATCCAGGCACCTCAGAGATGCACCTGGTGCAAGCGCTGGATGCCGTTCCGCGGATGAAGTCCGTGCTGGCGCTGTTTGAAGGTGTGTGCACGGGCGCGGCCGATGGCGTGGGCAGGATGACCGGCAAACCTGCCGCCACTCTACTGCACCTGGGTCCCGGCATGGCCAATGGTATTGCCAACCTGCACAACGCGCGCCGGGGTAACGCACCAATGATAAATATCATTGGCAACCACCCCAATTATCACGTCGGTTTCGATGCCCCTCTCACCTCAGATATCGACACCCTGGCCAGGAATTTCTCCTGCTGGATTAAATCCTGCTCAACTGCCGAAACCCTGGCCCAGGATGGGGCCGAAGCCTATACCGCTAGCTTGCGTCAGAGCAGCGGCTCCACCGGACAGATCGCCACCCTGATCATGGGCGCCGATGCCGCCTGGGGAGACAGCGCCGGGCCAGTGCTGCCTAACCCGGTGCCGAGACGTGCCACGGTAGATGAACAGGCAGTAGTCGCCGTTGCTGACATTCTCTCCAAGGGCGGTAAGACAGCCCTGCTGCTGGAACATCAGGGTGCCGAGCAGGCAGCCATGGAAGCGGCAAGCCGCATCGCGAGTAAGACTGGCTGCAGGTTATTCAATGGCACATTTCCCGCCCGTGTGGATGGTGGGCCAGGCAGGGTAGCGGTTGAGCGATTGCCTTATTTTCCAGAGCAGATCCTGGCAACCCTGGAAGGAATTGAACATATAATCCTGGTGGGCGGTGAAATCCCCGCATCTTTTTTCGCTTACCGGGGAATTCCTGGCCAGCTTGTTCCTGAAGGCTGCAAGGTCAGCCGACTCTCGTTTATCGAGGAAGATGCAATTAACGCTCTGGAGCGAGTAGCCGAACGGGTTGGTGCTGCCACAGCTGAGGTCACTCGATTTGAAAAAGTAGAGATTCCAACACCAACTGGCGAATTGGACAACAAGTCCATCATTCAAGCCATCGCCGCCACCATGCCGGATGATGTGATCGTCTGCACTGACTCTGGAGGTGGTAACGCTGCCTATCCTTACTGCCAGAACTCAGCACCAAACAGTTGGCTCAGCTTGACCGGCGGCGCTATCGGCCAGGGTGGCCCCTGCGCAACAGGCGCAGCACTGGCTTGCCCTGACCGGCCGGTACTGGCACTGCTTGGGGATGGCGGCGCAGCCTACACGATTCAGTGCCTGTGGACCCAGGCGCGAGAGCAGCAAAACGTGACCACGGTCATTTTCGCTAATAATTCCTACAATATTCTCAATGTCGAATATGCAAGACTGGGTGTCACCAACCCGGGAGACATTGCCAACAGCCTGTTCGATATCGGCAATCCAAACATAGACTGGGTCGACCTGGCCCAGGGCTTTGGAGTCCCTGGAGCGAAAGCCAACACCGCTGAAGAATTCAGCTCGCTCCTGGAAAAGAGCTATGAGACACCTGGCCCCTTTCTAATCCAGGCCAATGCCGAACTGCAGCGCTAATCAGGCCCAGTCGAAATTACGCTTAATGCTGCCCAGTCGCGTGTAGAATTCGTCGGCCATTTCGCCATCACCTTCGGGTCGCGGGCCAAATAGGCTGACGACCGGAATAACGATAAGGGGAAGCATCAGGGTAAGAAAAGATGGATCGCGCCACTCACCAAGGTAGGTGACAAGTTCATACCACCCCTGGGCGAAGCCACCCGCAGTCGCATTATCAACGCCGCCAAACAGCGTATTGAACAGCCACATGATAAGGCCGCCCGCAAAACCGGTAGCCATACCCCAAAATACGCCCTGCTCTGTCGTGCGCCGCCAGTAGAACACATAGGCCACGGCAATTGCCGGGGGCACCACCATAGCAAAGCCAAGCAGCAATAGTTGTAGCACGGAGCTGATATTGCCCAGCCAGGCGATCACTGCCGCCGCGGTACCATAGATCACCGTAACGATCTTGTAGGTCCGCAGCTTCTTGTCAGAATCATAGTGCTTCGCCGCTGGAATCCAGTCGTTCACAAACATGGTCGCGCTGGCTAGGAGAATAGGCGCGCCGGAAGAAATCACCGCCGCCAGCACTGCAGCCAAGGCAATACCGCCTAGTATAGGGCCGGTATCCATGGCTAACTGCGCTATGTTCAGGTAACTGGTCAGCCCACTTTCAGAGCCATAGGTCGCCATAGTGAGAATGCCAATAAACCCGGCCACCATGGGCATCATGGCGGCCACGATGCCAGCAAGAAAAAACCCGGGGATCAGATAGTCTTGTTTCCCGGCAGAACTGGCATAGTTGGCATACACGGACGCCGCCGGCGTATGAATGGTAGCTGAGATAAACAGCGCAATGATTGTCGCCCAGCCTATGCCGGTGAAGCTCCACCACTTAGCCTGTTCTTTCCCTGACTCATTCAGCATGCCATCTGCCAGGCTGCGCACTTCTTCCCAGCCCCCAAGATTATTCATGGCAATCACGCCTACCAGCAGCAACCCCAGGATAATTACCGAACAATGCACGACATTCGCGATTGCCGTACCTTTTAGTCCACCGGAAACTGTGAAGGTGACAATAAGAAAACCGCCTATCGCCACGCCCACCACAAAAGGTAGACCTGTCACTCCACTGACAATAGAGCCAATCACATAGGGTTCGATGATATTCACTACCAGGTATTCAGCCTGCACACAGAGACTGGTCAACCACTGGCAGCGATAAGAGCCAAAACGATGATCGAATACCTGCCCCACGCTAACAACCTTAAGCCGTCGATAGGGAATCGCAAAGAACAGCCCCACCAGAAATAATGCAGCAAAGGAATTTACGCCGTACCAGAGATGGCCCAGCCCTTCGTTAATTACATCCCCTGCCACACCGTAGGTACCAGCACCACCGATGCGGGTCCCTGCGATACCTGCCGCCAGCATAAAGACGCCTAGACTGCCGCCTCCAATCGCCCAATCACTGGCAGTTTTGTTGCCCCGATTCAGGTAAACACCAAAAGCGGCGAAGAATCCGAGATAGAGAATGATAACAAGGGCGGTAATACTCATGCACAGCTCCTGCAACTTTAAAGTCGCATGGTGTTCTTTATTGTTATGGTGTCAGCTGTCCTCTGCTTTTCAGACCCTGAGGGCTAAAAGCCTTGGGGTTAAAACATTGAGGGAAAACAGCTTGACGCATGGGCGCTGGGCTCTAATCATTACCAGCACTGCTAGTGTCAGCGCTGAAGCTGACTTGAATTAAAACTCAAATTTTCTTGAGGGCCATACTACACCAGCATTGCCCGGTGTATCCACAGATCACATCGGGCTGATTACCAGCCCTCTAAACCGACACCGTCTAAACAAGGAAGCCATCATG
>Ga0181558_10000669_pt1 | contig 32180 bp, 18 predicted proteins | sample 011ome_22_FD_133754 | JGI IMG/M metagenome (GOLD analysis project Ga0181558, IMG submission 133754) | Coastal salt marsh microbial communities from the Groves Creek Marsh, Skidaway Island, Georgia - 011507BT metaG (megahit assembly) | ecosystem: Environmental > Aquatic > Marine > Intertidal... | reverse complement strand
GCGCTTCGAATCGACGTGTTCCGCGTCGTCCGGCGCGTGCCGGCGCATTTGCGCCTCCGCCGCGCGCTTCACGTCGGGGTCCATCACGCGTGACCCGGCGAGGCACTTTTTGGCGCCAACACAAAAACACACGCGACACGTCGACAGTCGGCAGTCGACGACGCCGCATGCCACGTCCGGCGCTCGCGACCGCCCGCACACGACCAGCAGCGCACGACGCGCGTCACGCACGGCATCGTTCGACCATGTTTGCGCGCGCGGTGCGTCGCACGGGCGCGACGATCGTCGCCAAGCGAGTCGAATCGACGTCGCCTTGGATAAACACGATGGCGTCGAATCGCGCGTTCGTGAGCGACGCCGACGGCGAAACGACGCGCGTTGACGGCGCGAATGATGCGAGCACGTCGTATAGCACGCTTGAGAACGGCGTGCGCGCGCCGTTCGCGCCGAGCGGGGATCAGCCGACGGCGATCGAGGCGTGTACGAAGATGTTAAAGGATGAGCAGAGGCGCTTTGTGTGCCTTCGAGGTGCGACGGGGACGGGGAAAACGTTCGTCGTGGCGAATGTACTCGCGGAATTAGAACGTCCGACGTTGGTTGTGGTGCCGAATAAGACGCTGGCGGCGCAAGTGGCGCGGGAATTACGCGCGTATTTGGGCGAGACGCATCGCGTGGAGTTATTTGTGTCCCACTTCTCCGTGTACATTCCAGAGTCGTTTTCGAATAATCGGTACACGGAGAAACGAAGCGCGATTGATTCGGATTTGGATGCGTTGAGACATCGCGCGACACGGGCGTTGGTGGAGCCGGGGAAGACGCCGGTGGTGGTGGCGAGCGTGAGCTGTTTGTACGGCTTAGGCTTGCCAACGGATTACGTCGACGCGGCGCTCACCATTGAAGTCGGAGCATCGGCGTCGAAATATGGCATTGAAGGTGTAGAAGATAAGTTAAGAGATGACTTGTTGTACGAGCGCGTGATGCCGTACATGGATCTAGAACGCGGACAATTCAAGCGAAGCGCCGCACCGGATGACGAGAATTGCTTCAACGTTCAAATTTGGCCGCCGTATTTAGAAAGCGCGCTCGATATTCGCGTTCGAGGTGATGACGGGACGATTGTATCGTGTGAATCGCAAGGTGGGCGTCCGGTAGAGACCCTCACGATTTGGCCTCGCGTGCATTACATCACTCCGGCGGAACGTCTTAAGCGCGCTTTGGTTTCCATCAAAGACGAGCTTGACGAACAATGCAAAACGCTACGCACCAAAGGATGCGCCATCGAAGCCGACAGACTTGAACAACGCACCAATGCGGATCTCGCGCTTCTACGCGAGCTTGGATGGTGTCCGGGGGCGGAGCACTACAGTCGGCATTTACGCGGTGCTAAACCAGAGGAGCCACCAGTGACGCTGCTCGATTATTTTTCTTACTCGGCCGACGGCGGATCGGAAGCCCGTCGCGATTGGCTCCTCGTGGCTGATGAGTCACATGTGATGCTCCCCCAACTTCGCGCGATGCACGGAGGCGACAAAAGCCGAAAGACGGCGCTCGTCGGCGCTGGATACAGATTGCCATCCGCGCTCGACAATCGACCTCTCATGGGTGAAGAGTTTTGGCAACGCGTGCCGCAAGCGTTGTTGGTGAGCGCGACGCCAGGCGACGTCGAAACCGGCTGGGTGGGAGGTAAAGACAGTGATTCGATGGTGGATATGGTTGTGCGGCCGAGCGGCGTGTTGGATCCGCCGGTGCACGTTATTGGAAAGGAAAATCAACTCGAAGTGCTCGCACAACGCGTGAGCGAACGCGCGCTTCTGGGCGAACGCTCGCTAGTGTGCGTACTCACGAAAGCAGATACTGAAGATTTGGCCATGTATCTCAACGCTCACGGCGTTCGGGCAGATTGGGTACACTCCGAATTGACAGCGCCGCAACGCGCGGCAAAGCTGTCCAAGCTCCAAAAGGGAGAACTCGACTGTATCGTTGGCGCGCAGCTGCTTCGGGAGGGCCTCGATTTACCGTCAGTATCCCTCGTAGCAATTCTCGACGCCGATATCCCGGGTTTCATGCGAAGTGCGAGATCATTGATGCAAATGATGGGCAGAGCCGCGCGCAACAAAAACGGCGAATGCATCCTGTTTGCCGACTCCACCACCGCTGCGATGAAAGAAGCCATGGCTGAAGTCGATCGCAGACGTGTCAAACAGCACGAGTATAATGTCGCCAATAACATGGTGCCGAAGACCGCTACGCTCGGCTCAAGCACGTCAACGTTGTCGTTATTTGAAGTCATGGCGGATGAAATCGAGTCTGAGAAAGAAAAATGGGCCGTCGAACAATCTGTGGCGCTCACGTCTGATCGCGCCGATGTGGACACTGAAGCAGTTGAAAAAGCGTTACAGAGCTGGCGCAAACGACGCGAGGGTGGCCGCGTTCGGCCAGGACCAAAGCCAAGCGATGCGCTCAAACTCGCCGCCGAATTGGAAGAGGGCGAAAAGCTCAGAGCCGAAAACGTGCTCGACGCGTACGGCATCGACGCGTCGCACGTCGAACGCTTGCGTGGATTATCACGTGACATGCCAGCGAAGACGGGCGTTTATCGCTGGCTCGACGAGGCTGGGAATGTGTTGTACGTTGGCAAGGCGAAAAATTTGCGCTCGAGAACCTCACACTATTTAGCTCCGGCGTTGATTCAATCGTCACCTCGGCATCGTAAGCTACTCGCGTCGGCTCGTATGCTCGATTCAGTGCTCACACCTGGTGGCGAAGCCGATGCGCTTGCGCTCGAAGCGCGCCTGATCCAGCGCGAGCGTCCCGCCTTGAATATTTTGTTGAAGGATGCGCCAAAGCCCGAATCGGCGCGAATCGTTCTCACGTCGAAGAATGGTGTCGGACAAATATTTGTCGCGAAATTCCAAGACGAAGCGCAATCTGAGGCGTCTCGGGGAGCTCGAGTGTGGACGTTGCCCACGCGCGAGGCAGCGAACCGAATGATGGGGGTATTAGAGCGCGCGTTAGATTTACGCGGCGTATCGTTTCGCTCACGATTCGGCGAAACAGCCGCGGTTGCGCAATGGCAGTTCGTTTCCGAAGTTGCATCGCTCGTTTTAGATGCTAAATATGAAGAAGCAATTGCAATGCTCGAGGGGCGAGGAGATATTCCCGCCGCCTTGGAGATTCGCGTGTCTGCCCAGGAGGAGGCTGAACGTGGCCAAGGATCGAGAGGATCGCTCGCGGCGCTTCTTCAAGCCGACTCTGTGGCGAAACATTGGAATATGGATGTCATCGCCGCCGCAAGTAGCGGTGCCGGTGTGTGTGCGGTTAAAATCATCAAAGTCCGCGAAGGAGTCATCGTCGATGTGCTCGGTACGTCGATTGAGGTCCCAAACGCGAGCGCAGACGATGATATTGCCGATGCCACGCTCGCCGAAGCCGCGCAGATCGTCGCCGAACAAATGTATACGGGCGAGTTTGTCGAACGGCCTGATTTAGTATACATCCCTCACGCAGTTGCCGAGCCACTCAACCTACGATCAGCGTTGAAAACGCTCGGCGTAGGAGCGAAATCTGCAAAGGGAAAAGTCTTACACCACGGCGCCGCCAAGGAGGGAACGCTACTCGAAGCTCTCGCCACGATGGCACTCGAAAACGCAGACGAATCCGCGCGCATGACGGCGACAAAATCCATCGCCGCCGTACACCTACGCGATACGATCGGATTGTCCGAAATTCCGCACAGTATTGAAGGTGTGGATGTGAGCCATCTCGCCGGGACGAATGCCGTGTGCTCCTTTGTCCGATTTGAAGGCGGCTCTGCGATGCCGCTCAAACATAAGCGCTACCAATTGAGCGACGAGGTCACCCCGAGCGATGACTATGGTGGCATCGCCGAATCGATCGGCGCACGCTTGGCATCCAAAAGTGCGCTCCCAGATGTTTTCTTGATTGACGGCGGCGTCGGCCAGCTCACCGCTGCGGCGGCAGCGCTCGAGGCGCACGGCGTCGTCATTTCCAACATGATCGATGACGACAGCGATGCATCCACATCCACCACAGTAACGCCATACCCAAACTCAAATCGGCCGCAGCGCACTGTGGCCCTCGCCGCACTCGCCAAAGGTCGATCCAGCGGTGAAGAAGCGCTCTGGATCCCAACCCGCTCGACATCTGGCGTGCACGCCGTCGCCGGCGTCAAAGTCTCCGTCGCATCAAAAGACCAGTCACTCAAGCTTCTGCGTGCCGTCCGTGACAGTGCTCACGCCGTCGCGCTCGGTGCGCATCGCACGCGCCGTCGAGAAGAGCGTTTACAATCATTCACGGCTTAACATTGCGCGCAACGAGTCACAGTACGTACAATCATCGGAGACATTTAAAACGAATTCAGTTACGAGAGATGTTATGATGAGATCAGAAAGGATAAAAAACAAAACGAAGTATCTATCGGGATCAAAGAAAGTCTTTATCTTCTAGTTCGCGTATCGGAGCTGCGTGCAGCGCGGCCTCGCGGAGCTCGGCATTCGTGAAATCAATCTCGATGAGTCGATTGAATTCCGGCCATTCTCGGCGAAGCGTTCCACGATCGCCAGCGTCAAAATTGGCGCCAGTTTGCGAGTGCATGATAATCCAGGCGAAAAATGAAGACAGTAATTTGCGCTCAGGTGAACCTTCTGGGAAAAAGTAACCAAAGCGGTAAAACGAGGCGTTGACCAAGGCATCTGAGTTGAACACGCGGCTATGGCGTTCCTCCGTACGTTCCTCGGTCATATCCATCGGCCCCGCCGCGGCATCGATAGCTAGAAGAGTTGTGCATGCAATGTGGAATCGGCGCGCGAAACTCGGCGCGTCGGCATAAGGCGTAAGCGAAATGTATGCGAACGGTGTCCGAGGCTCGAGTTTCGTCTTGATTACGCCGCGGGCGTACACGCATCGGTTACCCGCGCCGCACCTGTGCGGCCGTTGTTGATCGTCATTCGGGTCTTGTTCGAACCCAAAATATGCGCGTTCTTCGCGCATCATGGTTTGGTCGATGCGTGTGCGTCGTGAAGTGTAGTATTCGTCCTTCCGAAAGAGTCTCGTGAAATGAAGCGGCGCGCTCAGCCCGCCGCGCGTTGACTTGCCGACATTTCCCATGACCCACTGTCGATGAACCAGTGTTTACGTAGTATTTAATATATGTCACGTTATTTACGCACCGCGCCGCGACACTTTGCGCGCCTCTGAGCGACGCGCGACGCGACGCGCCGAGACGTGGGACCAGCTTGACATGAGCCGCCACTTTTTTTCAAACCACACCCAGGCGCAGCCTCACCGCACTTTCACGCGCCGCCGTCACGCCCATGTCCGTCGCGCACGCCGCCGCTGTCACTGCCGCGCCTCACGCGCGCACACCCGCGCACCCGCGCGCGTCATCCGCATCTCGCACGCGCGTCATCCGACGCGCATCGACCGAGCGCGTGTTTGCCCCGAGCGACCTGGCGCTCGATGATTTAACCGCGTTAAGCCCGCTCGACGGACGCTATGCGGGGAAAACCGCGGCGCTGCGCGGGTGCTTTAGCGAGTTTGCGTTGATCCGCGCTCGCGTATACGTCGAAGTGCGCTGGTTGCAGACGTTGGCGGCGATTCCAGAGGTTGTGGAGGTGCCGCCGTTGAGCGTCGAGGCGAATACGTTTCTGGAAGACTATTTGAAGAACTTTTCCGTCGCCGAAGCGGCTAAGGTGAAGAACGTGGAGAAGACGACGAATCATGACGTCAAGGCGGTTGAGTACGTGATCAAGGATGCGTTGATGACGCAACCGGAGTTGGCAAAGATTATGGAGTTTACGCACTTTGCGTGCACGTCGGAGGATATTAACAACTTGTCGCACGCGATTATGTTGCGCGATGGTGTGGCGACGTTAAAACCGGAAATGACGAAGATTATCGATGCTTTGACGAAAATGTCAGTGGAACATGCGGCGACGCCGATGATGAGCCGAACGCACGGTCAACCGGCGTCGCCGACGACGCTCGGGAAGGAGTTGGCCAACGTGGCGTACCGCTTGGCTCGTCAACGACAACAGCTGGCGGGTATCCCATTGTACGGTAAGATGGCTGGTGCAGTCGGTAACTACAACGCGCACATGTCAGCGTACCCGAATGTTGATTGGCAAGCGGTGGCGGAGAAGTTTGTCACTGGTCTCGGGCTCGATTTTAACCCGTATGTGACGCAAATCGAGCCGCACGACTACATGGCTGAGCTGTTCGCGACCATCGAGCGATTCAACACCATCGTGCTCGACTTTGATCGCGACATTTGGTCGTACATCTCGATCGGCTACTTTAAGCAAAAGACCATCGCGGGTGAGGTTGGCTCGTCTACGATGCCGCATAAGGTGAACCCGATTGACTTTGAAAACTCTGAGGGTAACGTCGGGTTGGCCAACGCTGTGTTCGCGCATCTCGCCGCCAAGCTCCCTGTGTCTCGTTGGCAGCGTGATTTAACCGATTCCACCGTGTTACGTAATATGGGTGTGGGTTTTGGTTACTCAATGCTCGCCTACCAATCCACGTTGCGTGGTATTGGTAAGCTCGAAGTTGCCGCCGACACCATGGCGGCTGATTTGGACGTCAACTGGGAAGTTCTCGCGGAACCCATCCAGACCGTCATGCGCCGATACGCGGTCGAGAAGCCGTACGAAAAGCTGAAGGAGCTTACGCGTGGCCGTCGTGTGAACGCAGAAGGCATGCGTGAGTTCGTGTCCAAGCTTGACATCCCCGAAGAAGGCCGACAATCGTTGATGGCGCTCACGCCGGCGTCCTACATCGGTAACGCCACGGCGCAAGCCAAGGACATTGTCAACAAGCTCAAGGAGCTTTAAACAGATTGGTGTTGGATGTTGAATTTTAATAATATTAACTTTATTTGAATCTGTGTTTCTTATCAAAAATCCAAAATCGCTATGTCTAGTCTAATCAAGAAATGTTGTTTTCTTTCCGGTTTCCTTTCCGCCAGTTGTGACAGTCTTGCCCTTCATCGAACTCGCGAGTTTGTTCCCACGAGTGAGATCGTATTTGAGACCGAATGATCCCGTGCCCAAATCCACCGTCCGTCCAACAACGATTCGTGACGAGGGTGAATTCAACGTATCCGTCTCACCCCGAATGGTGGAGTCTGTCAAGAAAGACGTCGCGGTTTCATATGACATCTTCAAAAACGGCGACGTGCTCTTTTCAATCCCAGAGCGATTGCACGGTCGATACTCGCCTTGCTGCGTCATGAAATCACCGATGAGCGATAAATGTCGCGCGTCGACACCAATACCGTACACACCGAACACCGCTCTGACTTCACTCACGAGCGTCGCTCTGCCAGCTTCCACGCCAAACGTTTGCATAATGTCCCAAACAGAGTTGGATTTGATGTTGTTCACGTCGATGAGATCGCTATGCGACCACGCCGCACCAAAAGATATGCCGTCTGTTTGCACAGAAAGTGGCTGCGTTCCTCTGGGGTCTTCATCAGCGGGTTTACCGATGACAAACGTTTTGTTGATGCCGCGAGTTTCGCGCACGATGGTTTTCACGGCGCAGTCTTGCGCGATTTCGAGAACGAGTACATTCGGCGACACAATGCCCACCGGAATCTCAAACTCGACGGTTCGGCTTTTGGCATCGATTTCAATAACGTCGTCGAGTGCGTCCGCCGAGATCAAGACTCCAGCATCGCTGTGCTCGATGGCCTTTGGTTTTCGCTTTTTCGTCGCCGCGGGTCGCTCAGCGCGTGCTTCACCATCCGAAGAATCGTCCGATTCCGAGTCATCCGAATCATCCGAGCTATCACTGTCAGTGTCAGTATCCGCTTCGTCTTCATCGGCCTTTCTCTTTTCGGTCTTCGCACCTTCTTCTTCGTCTTCCTCATCCTCGTCGTCGTCATCCTCGTCGCCGTTTGCCTCAAACTTGACCTTCTTTGTCTTCTTGTCATCAACGGCGGCATCATCACTTAACTCGTCCTTGTCATCGTCATTCGCATTTTGTGCAGCGCTTTGTTGAGAACTAGCCGCATTTTTGATGATGATACCCTTTACTTTGGCCTTCTTCATTTCAGAGCCGATTCTCGCCAAAAGCATCGGGGCAAACTTCTTTTTAACGGCGGTGGCGAATTGGTTGAAAGTCACTTCGTCTGGACCACCGTCGTCGTTACCTTCGCGCATGGTGATTTGCACCTTGTACGTGCGCGTCAGCACGCCGTCGGCACCTTTGACGTAGTCTCTGATTTTCACCGTCAGTTTCGTGATTAGTTCCGCCAAAATGGCGCGCCGCAGGCGGCGGCACAACGTGTCAGCCGCCTCCTTTGTTCGACAACCCTCCTTCAACGGTAAGACCATAACGGGCGTGAGCAACTTTTTTGAAGCAGCCATGAGTAACTCTCTGAGACGAGGAATACCCAACGTCACGTTCGCTTCACCGCGACCGGCAAAGTGGAACGTATTCAACGTCATCTGCGTCGACGGCTCTCCAACAGATTGTGCAGCGATGACGCCGACGGCTTCGCCCGGTTGCGCAACGTTACTCAAGTATCGCATATTCATGAGCATTGCGAACTCTTCGGCTGTCAAACCAGATTTGGACGCCAACGATGCGTTTCGGCCGATGTCCTTGTTCTTCGCTCCTTCACTCGCAAAGTATCCAGCTGGCCGAGAGTCGATGAACGCCTTGAGTTCTTTGCTAAACTTCTCGGGAAGCACGCCGAGCTGATCACCAAAGTTCTCCGTGGAAAATCGCGGAATGGCATCATCGCGTGCGATTTCTTCGAGCACTTTTTTGTTGTCTCTGTTGAGTTTCGGTAGCAGCTCTATAGCTTCCTTGCTATTGAGCAAAATGAGCTCTGGGTTCTCGGCTAAAAACTCAAACTGCGAAATGTACCCGCTACGCGTGACATCGATGCAATCGTCGCCGTATTGGAACTGCACGATGCTCCCGTCGCAATCGCGAACGGTGAAATCGTAGTTTACCTTTAACGATTCGAGATTTTTTACCAAACAACGCTGCAAGTAGCCCGAGCGCGCAGTTTTCACAGCGGTGTCGACTAAACCTTCTCGACCCGCCATGCAGTGGAAAAAGTACTCTGGAGGGCTTAACCCACTGAAGAATCTATCAGCGATGTAACCGTTCGCCCGAGCGCTCGTGTCGAATGGCTCAAAACATGGCAACGTTTTACCACTCGGCATCCGAGGGACGCGACGACCTTCGAGTTCTTGCTGACCCAGCGCGGCGGCGATTTGAGAAAAGTTGACGAGCGACCCTTTGGCACCCGAAATCGTCATGATGGACAAGCAGTTCTTCGAGAATGGCTTCTTTGTGCCAAATGGAAGGCATTTTTTGACTGTCGCAGACGTAACCTTGTTCAACGCCCCAGAAGCTTTCATATCGAGTTGAGCGCCCCATTCCGGATTCTCGATGAGTTTGTTGGCGACGGCTTGCTGCACGACAGCGTCTGGCTTGCCCGAAGCTTCGGCGACTTCTGCGGTGGCAGTCTTACACGCATCGTCCGCCTTTGCCAGCTCATCGATGCGATCAAGTTCAGCTTGCTGGGTAAGAATCAAATCATCCATGCCACACGTGAAGCCGTGCTTTTGTAAAAAATTTGTAAACAGACGCGAAAAAATTGACAACAACGCGCCAGCAGTTGAGCGACCGTGCAGCTCGGCGACGGCGTGCACGAGACCGTATTTGCCAAACATGTTTTTATCAACCACGCCAGTACACAAGTAGTTGCGTCGAATGATGAGCATGTCTTCGCCAGAGTCGTCACCGCCGAAAAAATTGGCTGCGATCTTACACGGCGCCGTAAACGTCATCGGCGGTCTACCGCGCGTGATATGCGCCAAAACTGACGAAAGGACTTGCTTACCAGTCCAGAGCACCTGCGGTTTGAATATCGCTGGCGCTGGAATATCGATCGTACCAAGTGCGTCACCGCAATAGTCCACGAGCGCGCTGTACAGCAACTGTGTGAATTCAGAGCGGTCAAAGAAACTGTCACGCATGCTGAGCAACAACCCCGAGCATATGTGATCTTGAATCAAACCGCGAAGTGGCTTGCCATCGGTGGGTACGGTGAATTGTCGGTCCCCATGCATGATTTCATACGCCTCAGCTCGACCGAGATGGTCTTGCGGGAAATGCAAGTTGATTTCATCGCCATCAAAATCCGCATTGAACGTGGAGCAATTCGAGTAGTGCATGCGAATCGTACGCTGTCCCTTGAGTACGCGCGCAGTGTGCGCGAGAATGCCAGGCTTGTGTAAAGTCGGCTGACGATTCACGAGCATGACATCCCCGTTGCGCAAGTGTCTGTACACCTTCTTAGCCAACGGCCGCGCTGGGGCATCCGCCGATCCAGAAGCGGTGGTCGCCAATAGTGTCTTTGCAATCGCCGCACGCTTCTCTGCCGTAAACTTATCTAGATGAATCACTCGTCCGCGTTCATCTTCTATTGCATTCGCACCAGGGTGGATTTCAGGACCGTTTTCTACAAGCTGTCGCATCAAGTCCACGTTGTGCGGGGTAACAAGCTCGGGAAACGTAAGCTTCTTTGCGAAGACGGGCGGGACGCCAATTTCGCTCGTGCCCAAATACGGATCGGGTGAAATAACCGAACGTGCCGCGAAGTTTACACGCTTTCCCATCATATTCATGCGAAACAACCCTTCTTTCTTTTCCAGTTGCTGTCGAATACCCATGACGAGCTTAGCGTCAGCGCCATCAGACTTTGACGCGTCAATCAAACGGTTCACGCCGGATTGCAACGCCAGCCACGCGCGTACGGCTCTTCCAGCACGCACTTCTGGTGGCTCAGGCACCGTCGGTGGCGTTCTAAACAATTCCGCTAGACTCAAGTTGGCTTGAATGATGGCCGTGAGTGATGTGTTCTGTGGGTGCTCGAACACCATATCACCCATCTTACTCGGCGGGCGAAACTTTGACGGCGTCACGAGAAGCGTCTGAATGAAAAATCTCGACGGGTCACTGCGTTTGACAAATCCACCCGATACCCGAGATTCTCGTCCTTGTGGATTTGCCGCCCACACAAGCGAACAGAAATCAAACTCCTTACCCCATAGACGTTTTAACAAGGCTCGCGCTTCGATTGGCGTAATGTACAATGGCTTGGTCGACGCAGGAACGCGCTCAGACACTTGCATATCGTCCGAATCGCTCTCTTCACTGTCTTGATCACTTCCAGATCCGTCACCATCAGAGTCGCTTCCATCTTTGTCATCTTTGTCATCATCCGTCGAAGCATCCGACTCGTCACCTTGGTGTTTCTTCTTCTTCGTCGAATTTTTCGCCGGTATCAACCTTGCATCCATTTCTGTTCCAGACAATTTGGCCGCACCTTCATGAGAATCGGCGCTTTCTGCGCTCGCATTCCGCGCCAAGAACGCCATGTCTTCATTTATGTCGATTCCACGCGCCAAATTATTCTGATGATGCTGCTTTGTGAGCTGTGAGCGGAAAATCTTGTTGTGACCTTCTGTTTTCACCGACGGGTTCACGGCTTTGCAATTCTCACACGTCTTTGGCTGAATGGATAGAAACTCCTTGATCAAGTTCCGCGCCGCAGTCGATGTCACCGATGTCCACGTTGTAGTAGCGCGACCACCCTTCTTGCGCAACTCAGGGAGCACGTCCAAGATGTTGTCCAAATCCATCGCCTCGGCGTCGCCTTCGTTCTCCACGCCCTTCCAAATCTCAGCCATCTCCTTTTTTGTGTTCTTACTCACCTCGGGACCAGCAGAATTTTCTGCACCCTCAATGTCGCCATCCATCAACATCAATAAACGCTGTCGAAACTTGCGCACGCGATCGCTATGCATGCGAAATTGATGACAATGAAAACACGTCGTCTTCAGCAGTCGCACCACCGTACCGAATACCAACGGGTTATACACCGGTACCACGAGCTCGAGATGCCCAAAGTGACCGCCACACATCGACCCAGGGTACTTACACGTCACGCATGTCGCCTTTGCATCCGTAGGGCCGAGTGCGGGATCGTACAAACCATCCGGTACCGCGTTGTTCAACCCGTCGAACAACACCGGGTTCGTCACTCGCTTCACCGAGATGCGCCGAACCTCCTCGGCGTCGTAAAAGCTAAAGCTCGCCGACTCGATCTCCTTGCATAACACTGACGGCTGTTTCACCTCGCACGTCGCCGAGGTCGAGCTCGCGGGCGCGCGAGACGGCGACATCGCGCGTCGTTCCTTCTGGCGGCGGCGGCTGCTCGAGACGCGAGCTCACGACAATATACGTCGACGACGCGCGCCCGGACGCGATCAATCGCGCGCGAACGCGTGATCACGCGTGTGTTTGTCGAATGCGCGCGAGTGGCGTGCGGCGCGCGTGATGCGCGTCGAGAGGTGGCGTATGAACACCGCGGGGCTGGTTTCGGGTTGACGTCGAGCTCTCCGCGTCGGTTGGGACGCCGCGTTTCTCGTTTGATTAATACTCTGGTTTGGAACTATATGACAACTTAAAACTACAGACAGCGCGCACGTGAGCGCGCGAGTGATGGCGCGAGTGTTCGAAGGCGATTAACGTTTGATTGGGGTTGGTGTTCGAAATTCGTGGCGCGACATTTCGTCGTCGCTGCCCCAGTCGTCGGACTCGTCGTGCGAAATCGAGTGCTCTCCAGATTCCGAGTATGTCCCGGTTGAATGACCCATCACGCTGCCTGTGTTAATGGACCCAGCACAGTTGTCGAATTTGACTATCCATGGGTGCTCGAGAATGCGTTCAATGCTAAAACGGCGTTTGACGTTGACGCGCAGACACCCGCCGATTAAGTCCTTCGCCGCCTTGCTCACACCGTTCCAAGTCTCCAAGTCATACTGGAACGATGTGAAATTTCCTTTGCGAATCGCCTCGACGACATCACTGATATCATCGCCTATGAATGGTGTATAGCCCGCGAGAAGAGTGTACAAAATCGCACCAAACGCCCATACGTCGGCGGCGGGTGTCCGTCGTCGGTTCCCAGGTTTCATCAACTCTGGCGCGACGTACGACAAATCTACACCTACGGGATACGTGCGCACCTCTAGCTCACCCATTTCATTCTCTACATCGTACTCGTTATAGTCCTGCGTGAACGCCGCCGGCTGCCCTATCATTATGGAGTTCCGCATCGACAACACTATCACCTGATCATTCTCAGCCGTCTTGTACCCGATCGTCTCGAGGTTCAACGACCCGCACACCACCCCGTGTTCCTTCATATGCATCAACGCCCCCGCTAACTGCACAGCTATCTTCCGCACGGCATACTCTTCAAACCTGCGTCGTTTCGCTAGCTCATTAAATAAGTTCCCACCATCAGCGCGTTCTCTCACGAGCACCCCCACGTTTGGTTTCACCGTCGAGTCGATAAAACTCTCGTGCACCTTTGCGATATTCTCATGATTCAAAAAATCCATCGCGTACGCCTCTGCTTGAAAGTGTTCCGGCGTTATCGTCGTACGTCCAGTCCTCTTCGCCGATGCTTTCCTCACCGCGCATAACCTCGCGGTCTCGAACTCTCCGTCCCCGTCGACGCGTCGCACGCGAAACGCGCCGCCGTACGCGTCCAACGAATCCGTCGATAACACATCATACGATTCCAGTAATCGCGCTGGAAACGACATGTCGTCCAACCCCGTCGTACGCATCGACGCATGTCGACTCTGCGGCGGTGACGATGACGGCGAAAGCGCCTGTTTCGACGCGAAACACCCCATTGAATGCGGAGATCAGATGCGAAACCACCGTTGGAGAATTAGAATTGCCCGTTGAATGTGCGCGTGCGCGCCGTCACCGGGCGCTTGTATCGATGCGTGCGCGCGTGTGTGCGCGCGTGATGAAGCGAGTGTCGATGCAGACGTGCGGTGCGGGACGCGAGGGCGCGCAGCGGCGCGCGGGACTATGGCGCGCAGGGCATGGCGGGTGATGTCAAACGCGTTTTAAACAAGTTCCAAACGCGCATCGCGGGTTCGACGGCGAGGTATCGATGCGAGTGGCGCCATGGCGCGCACATCGTGATGGCTACATCGTGTGAGCATGAATTAATACAACACTTTCTAAACCGTGCGCGCGCGCGAATGCGCGAACGCGGACGGGCGTCGTGACGCGAATGCTAGGAGTTCCAGGCGTTTGGCGGCGTCAGTCGCGCTCGCGCTTGACGCCAACCTCGGGCGCGGCTCCACCACCTTCGCGCGCCTTCATGCCCTCTAACTCATCCCGTAACAACTTACCGTATCCACCACGCCCTGCGTCAAAGTACGTGCGGTATTCATCGCGCACTTGCCCGCCAGACTTGCCGCGACCGTACTGCCGACCCTCGACGAAGCCCCAGTCGAAATCCACGCGAATCTCCCGATCGTCAAGTTTCGTACCGTTTAAATACCTCACGCACGCCTCCGCGTCGGCGCGGTTGTGGTATTCCACGAACGCAAACCCACACGGCGTCTGCTTCGCCTTGTCTAACCCCATGACGATGCGTCGCACCGCGCCGCACTGCGAAAACGCCGCGTGCATTTGCCCCTCGGTGGTGTAAAAGCTCACGTTTCCGACGTATAGCGTCGCGCTGTGTCGCAGCGCGTCGAGATATTCCTCGATCGAGCCCTCGAACGCGCGGTCTTTGTACTGCGTGAGCGGTTCTTGGTCGAGAAAGAGGCGCGCCATCGGTGGCGAAGGCGTTCCGATGGGTCGCGAGGCGCGCAGTGCCGATCGATGGCGTCAGATGTCAGAGCTCTACCACACCGCGGCCGAGTGCCGCGGTGGCGGTGACGGCGACGGCGAGGATGGGGACGAGTCGCCGCCGTCACCGCCGTCGCCGCCGCCGTCGGCGATGCGCAGGGCGGTGCGACGCGTAGGCGCGCTCGCGCTGGGCGTGGTGGGCCTCTTGTATGTGGTTGGATTAACCGGCGCGCGGTTCGACGACGACGACGACGACGACGGGCGCGGTGCGGCGCGGGACGGTGGGCGCGATGGGCGTGGTGCGGTGGCACGCGCGGGCGTGCGCGATGAGGCGGCGAGGGTGACGGCGACGCCGACGGCGACGCCGACGCACCCGCGCGTGGCGTTCGTGGCGCAAAAGCCGAGTGTACAGAAAACTGGATGACGACGGATGGATGCGCGGTGGTATGTGTTATGTGTTACATGATGACTAAATTAGTGTTGTAAACTACGGTATGGTTCGAAGAGATGTAAGCTATTTAAACTTCAGTCTTTGGCTTTTTCGATGGCGTGGCTTCCTTGAACGCCGACGGGCACGTGGACGCGAGCGGACACTCGCCACACTTTGGACGTAAAGGCGTGCACGTGAGCTGACCGAATCCGACGAGTAAAGGGTTAATTTCGATCCATTCTTCTTTTGGAAGCCAGCTCTCGAGCGACGCGCGCGTGTCCTCGGGTGTTTTCTTTCTGGGCGAGCCGTTCTTGCCGATGGCGTGCTCGCTCGTCCAACCCAAGCGCTCGGTGATGCGATGCACGTGCACGTCGACGCAAATGCCTGTTGGCTTTTCCCAACCGACGTTCATGACTAAATACGCCATTTTAGGCCCGACGCCTGGTAAGGCGCACAACGTTTCCACGCTCGGTGGTATGTCACCGTCGTACTCGTCCAATAAAATCTTCGCCGTGGCGCGTAAATATTGCGATTTCCGCCGATGAAACCCGACTGGATTCAACATTACGTCCAACGTGTCTTCATCTGTGGCTAAAATATTCTCCGGCGTGCATCCATGCGCGATGAGCCGACGCATTGCGGCGTGATTAATCTCGTCTCTCGTTTGTGAGCTCAACATCGCGCTCGTCAAGCATAAATACCTCTTGTACTTCTCCGTGACTTTTGTTTCTCCATCCTGAAGCTCAGCAATCTTCTCGCATCCCATGGTGTCTACGGCGGCGGATGGGCCTTGTGCGCGAAACGTCTTGATCGTCGCGAGTGTTTCTCGCCACCCGTCGGGACCGTCTCCTCCGTTTGGTGCTTCTGGAACGCTTGCGCGCGCCTTCGTGCTCGCCTTGCGCTTCGCCGTCGGCGTCGACGGTGCAGATGTATTCATACCGTCGTCTTCGACTTCAATTTTCACCGCCGGTCGCGCGCGACGCGAGGCGCTCGCGCCGCGCTTGGGGAGCTCGGGCGACGTCGAGCGCGAGCGACCAAAAGTAAATGCAAATTGGGAAAACGGCGTGCCCATGACGCGACGGCTGTGCGCGTGATGTCGCGCGAATGTGGGTATGGGTGTGCAGATGAGGGTGCGGGCGATGCGCGTGACACTTCGGAGCATGCGCCACGGTGTGCGGGCTCGCGCGTCGGAGATTACACCTGTGTTGGTAAATACATGAGACTGAATAGCCAGGCCTATACGACCGTGTACACGGTGCGCGCATGCAAATTTATTTTAATTCCAGTCATCTTCGATGTCTTCGTCGTCAAAGGTTTCGACCTCATCGTCGTCGTCGTCATCGAACGCGTCTGCGTCTGCGTCGTCTTCGTCTGCCAACGGCGCGGGAGCGCCGGCTGCGATGGCGTCTTGCACCAATTTATTCTCCTTGAGCGGTTTCTTGAAGAACTGACGCAACGTGGCGATGTGATTCAACACTTCGCGTTTACCCTCGGCGTTTACTGCAGACGTGTATAACATCGGCGGAAGCTCATCCCAATACTCGCTCACTTCCCGGCAAAACTCTTCCACATTTTCTTGCGGGTTTACGCGCGTTCCACCGCTCCCTTTTTTACGCTTTTTGTCAACCTTGGTGAACACAATCGTCACCGGGACCCCGGCCTCACCGAGCCAATCGAGACATTCTAAATCTAATCGCTGCGGTTTGACCGTGCTGTCAATTAACAGCAACACGGTGATTAAGCTCTCGCGTTTGGTGAGGTATTCGCGCGTAAATTCAGCCCACTTCTCGCGCAAGTGCTCGGGCGCGTTGGCGAATCCATACCCGGGTAAATCCACCAAGTAAAACTTTCCTTCACCCGTCGTCATGCGATAGTGATTAATCGTCTGTGTCTTCCCTGGATTCTTACTCGTCTTGGCTAAACTCTTTCTGTTGGTCAACATGTTCACAAGAGAACTTTTGCCGACGTTTGAGCGACCTATGACGGCAATTTCGGGCAATGTCGGCGGCGGACATCCCGCCAGGCTCGCACATGCCTGTACAAACTCTACATTCTTCACTGTCGCCCCACGCCCTTGATCTGCGAGCTCTAACTCGCGCGTACCCATGTCCTCAAATGCGACGTCTTCATCCGCGTCGCCGTCCCCGTACGCGCCGTCGTCGTAATCCTCGAACCCACTCGCCGAGCTCAACATCACGCGCTCTTGCTCAGTAACCTCCGCCTTTGGCACCTTCACAACCTTCTCCTTTTTCTTCACATTCATCTTCATCGGCGTGTCGTCATTAAACTCCCGCACTTCATCTGGCACATCAAACTTGCGCGATGGCTTCCCGCGCCCGCCACCCCCACGCCCCGCGCTCTTCGGCCGTCCTCGCGCATTCGTCACCACCAGCGCGCGAGCATCGACCCAACCATTCGCCAGCGCGCGTCGCCCCGGCTCGGATGCACACGTGCGCGCGAACACACCGCGCGAACACACCGCACCGCGCCTCGAGCCGCCATGCGCCGCCGAGCCATCGACAGCGCGCGCACCGCCGAGCGACGCGCGCGACGACCCGGTGCGCCGCGCGAACGCGCGCGAAAATACTCGACTGAGTGCGGTCGATGCGCGCATCGGGCGTGGGCGTGGGCGTCTGGCGTCGAGCGCGGGGCGCGTGGGCGCGCGTGGGAACGTTCGGACAAGTGGCGTCTCAGCTCGCACACTCGTGCGCGCATCCGCGCCAGTCTCGCGCGCGCCGACGCGTTGCGCATCGAGTTTCGCCGCGCCAACGCGTGCAGACGAATCACACGCGCGCTTCAGACGCGTTCGAGCGACGAGAGATCGCAACGCGCGAGCGACAGCGCGCCTTGAGCTGCGGTGACAGGCTGAAGGCTACAGTTTGAAAACCAATCATTTGAAATGAAAGCGCCGGCGGCGGAGGCACCCGTGGAGAATATCAGCGCTCAGCGCGCGCTGGAACATGCAATTCGAACGAGGTTGATATCGGCCACGCGTCCTGGGACGTCCGAATACGAGCTCGATGCGTCCGAGGTGTTGCTTAAACGCGACGGGAAGGATATATACAAGAAGAGCGCGGCGAGGAAAAATCGATACGCCATGGTGTTCCCGGGCCAGCTCAGCGCGTTGAAAGAGGGTCGATTGGGCGAGATGCGAGAAATGCATACTCAAGAACCGGTGGTGTACTTAGATTTTCCCAATGGGCGATTGAAATTGTTGGGAACCATCGTTCGGCCGAAGACGACGCGATACTTTACGTTGAACGCGAAATCCAAGGATAGGATGAACATGGAGGAATGGTTTGATAATGTGATTGTGTTTTCGAGTTGGTTTTGGGTGGGGACGAAGGAAGCGAACCCAGAGGAGAAGCCGTTGGCGTTGCCTGCGGAGTTGGGTGATTTGTCGGGAGAGCCCGAGGTGGATTGGGAGAGCTCCATCGCGGCGGGCGCGGGGACAACGGCGGCAGTCGCCACGCCGACAAAGGCTACCAAGATGGCTGACAAAGCAGACACGAACACTAAGGAGAATGGTGGACGTCGACCTCGGCGTCAAGCGGCGACGGTGGCGCGGAAGAAAATGTACGCCGACGACAGCGACGACGACGACGACGAGGATTCAGACGAGGACGACAACAGAATCGCGTCGCCTGTTGTCGTCCGCGGTAAAGTGGAGAGTTTCATGCCCACCGTGCCCGCAGCGCCGCAAAATCCGACGATCCCTATGCGGCAGTCGGTCACAGCTTCGGCGCGTCCATCCGTGGCGGTGACGTCTGGCCAGACCGGCCGGTCGTCGGCGTCGGCGCCCGCAGCCAAGCGTGTGAAAAAGGAACAACCCATCGTCATCGATTCCGACGATTCAGAGGAGGAGGACGGTGACGACATCGAACAAGATTCTGACGACGAAGACGCCATGGAGCTCGATGATGCCTCTGAAGACGACGACGACGACGACGACGACGACGATTCAGATAGCGACTTTAACTAACGAATGACAATTGTAAATTTAGAAATTTGAACACACGCATGACACATCGCTACTCAACGCGCTCGGCGCGCTACGCTTGCTTTAAAAATCGCTGCAAGTCTTCAACCATAGACTTGGAGCCGACAAACATGGGATGCTTTTGGTGAATGTGCTGCGGCACAACCTCCATGACGCGCTTATCGGCCAACGGACCGTGCGTCGCCAAGCCACCCGCTTGCTCAAAGATGAACGCGATGGGCGCGACTTCATACAACAATCTCGCCTTGCCCTCTTTCGCGTTTGCATCGGGCGGGTAGAGCCACAAGCCGCCGTATAATAACGTGCGATGCGCGTCGCCAATTAAAGCGCCGATGTAACGATACGAGAAAGGCTTGCCGCCATCCTTACCGCCGGCTTGCAAGTACGAGACGTACGCTTTAAGCTCGGGCGCCCACAGATTTACGTTGCCGTTGTTGCCCGAATAAATGCGTTGCATCTTATCTCCGTCGGGAACCATGACGCGTTCTTTAGACATCACAAACTCGCCCACGTCTGGGTCGAAGTCGAACTGATACACGCCTTGTCCCGTCGTAAGCATAAACACGCACGACGACGAGAACATGCAGTACCCTGCGGCGACGAGCTGTTCGCCGCTTTGGCGCGTATTTACGAGGCACTTTTCAACAGCACTCTCCACGGTGTCGGTGTCATCAACGCGACATTCACCAGGAGAATACACGCCAAAAATACTGCGCTCGTGAGAGAGACCACAATCGATACCGCGTCAGTCAGTCGTTGCAATGAGGAAGACCGCGAAACAACTTTATCCGCTTGGCGTTCGCGTCGAACGCGAGACTTTACGCACCTTCCAGTCGTCACGCACGCATCGATGTTCGACGATCCATCGATGGGATCGAACGTAACGATGTACTCCCCACCCACGGACTCCACCGCGATCGGCGTGTCCTCCTCCTCCGTCACGATGATGCCCGCCCGTCCGCACGATGAAATTTCAGCCACAAACACATCATTCGCCAGCACATCAAGCTTCTTCTGCTCATCCCCCGACGCGTTCGAGCTTCCGAGCGTACCAGTGTTCCCTGCAAGCGGCGCCGACGCCACGAGCGCGCGAACGCGCTTACACGCGACGGCTACGGAGTTTAAAGCGACGGCGAGCTCGCCATCGATGTGGCCTCGAGCGCTTTCACGCGCCAAATACACCGGAAGCGTGTCGCCGAGCGCGGACGTCGTCGCGATGCGCGCGCGCGGACGCGATGTGCGCATCTTTGCGCGCGCATCGCGCGCGAGCGCGGTGCCGACGACGGCGCGAGAGGCGGAGAACGCCATGGTGTAACGCGCCATTTCGCGCTGCGCATCGATGCTGACACCCATGTTGATGACGACGGCGTCGACGCCGACGGCGTCGTGTGGCGCGCCATCGCGCGCGTCGGCGTCGCGCGCGGTGCGTCTCGCGCAGTGCGAGCGCGCGGCGTCGACGCGGGCGTGTACGACGAGCGCGAGACGGGGATTCATGACGACGCATGGTGTCACGAATCGACGGTCCGCAACGTTGACGCCGCGCGCCGTGTACGACGACGACGAGGACGCGATGGCTGGCGGCGCGTACGAACGCGACCGTGATGGCGATCGACGCGCGTCGAGTGCGGGACGACGCGCGTCGACGGAGACGCGCGACCGCATGGCGAATGTCGGTCGTCGCGGGGGGTACGACGCGGCGCCGTCCGCGAAGCCTCGCGGTCCGAACGGGCCGAATGGACGATACATCGATGACGACGGCTTGGGTGACGGTGGTGGTGGGCCCGGTCGCGAGCTGAATAAGTTTTTAATCGCCGGGGCGTTCGTGATTGGTATCGGCGCGGGCGTGGTGTTTGACACGGCGGTGGATTTGGAGCCGTCAAATGTGGCGTCGCGAGAGATTTTAGATAGGCGCACGCCGTCGAGTGAGTTGTGCATGGCGAATGGAGCGTCAGCGATGGTTTTTGATCAGCGCGTGTTTTTGTCGCTAAATCCATTCAACGTGTACGTGGCGCAACCAGAGGTGAAACCGGGGTGCGTGTTGCGAAGGTCAAACTGGAGCGTTTTGGAGCGACGCGATGTGGTGGATAAAAAGGCGGAAGAGGTGTGTAAGAGTCATATGAATACGTTTGCGTTCGTTGGAGATTTGGATAAGTCGCCCGAGGTGTCGTGCGTGTATCACAGCGAAGATGCGGAGAATCAATTCATGAAGGACCCGTCCAAGGCGGTGCTCGGGGATGGCGTCGTGCAAACCATGCGAGAGCGTATAGACGAACAACAGAAGAGCCAGCAGTTCCGGTAAAAACGCACACAAACCTCTTGTAATCTCTTTAAGCTACATGTACTTACTAATAAGGCGCTAAAATGCTAGGTTGTTTTCATCGAGGCTCGGCCACTCGATGTCATTTGTCGAGTCTCGCTTGGTTTTTTGCGTCGCTTGCGACGAGAAGAGCTCGGTAATCGTTCTCTGCGTCGGATCGATTTCGTTGGAAAGTTTCGATTTCTTCGGACTCCTATTCGGCGGGCTCGCGTCGCTCAGCTTACGTTGCTCTTTTCGTTGTAAGGACTCCTCCGTTTCGAGATGCTTACCGCGGTGCCCGTCGAGCACTTGCCCTAGGCCTTCGAGCTTGTTGTTAATCGACCCCCAAATGATGTCATCGATAGTGCCTTTTGCGTGTAGATATTGCACCAAGACATTTGAGACTTGCCCGATGCGATGCGCGCGGTCTTCGGCTTGGATTAAATGACCCGGCGTCCAACTCATTTCTCCAAATATAACTGTCGACGCAGCGGTCAACGTCAATCCGCTCCCAGCGGCGATGATGCTCAGTACCGCGACTCGGTACGTGTCATCTTTTTGAAACGTATCGACGAGCGCACCGCGCGCGGTTGACGCTGTCGACCCATCAATGCGAATGAATTTAATTTTCTTCTTCGCCAAAAACTGAGAAACGCCGTCGAGCATCGCCGTGTGATGCGCGAAGAATAAAAACTTTGCCTCTGAACCTTCGATGACGGTTTCCAAGTACTCATTGACCACTTCTTGCTTAGCATTTGCACTCGCAGCGTAAAGCGCGTTCACCAATCGTTTCTCTTCGAACTCGCTCGCGTTGCCCGCGGCTCGTAACTTCTCGAGCTGCGCCTTGATAGCCTTGACTTGTGTCATATCCTTTGCTTCAGGCGTGAGCCATACTTGCGTGCGCTGTTTCGCGGGCAAACTGGTAAGGACGTCTTTTTTCAATCGCCGAACCATGCACAGTCGCGAAATTATCGCGTGCAACTCTTCGCCGTTAGACTTGCCAGACCACATCGCGAACGGTCCGCCGCCTTGGCAGTATCGGTTCCCGAATTCGCTCACCGTAGTGAATACACGCGGGACAATCGCCGCGAGTTGTGTGAACAGCTCAATCGGTCGATTCAATGCCGGCGTTCCGGTGAGACAAATCGCGCGTCTCGCGTCTCTGAGTAACGGCGTCACTGCCGCCGTGCGTTTCGTCTTTCGATCCTTCAAGAAGTGACTCTCGTCGGCGACGATGACTTGGTAGCGTTTTCGCTGTAAACGATCGAGCAACTTGACAACGAGCGAGTAAGGGACGATATCAAACGTGCTCCCTATGAGCTTGTCGCCGTCGTTACCAGACGCCACGCACGCGATGTCTCCGTCGTCGACGTTTAACCATGTCTGCAAAGCGTTTCGCCAACACTCCCGCAGCGACGTCGGCACCAAAATCAACGCCGGACATTCGTCGCGATAACACGACAACAACGCACACGCCTGTACCGTCTTCCCGAGCCCCATCTCATCCCCGATCAACACGCGCCCGCCCCTGCGCAACGCGTACCGCACGCCTTCGCGCTGAAAGTCAAACATCTTCGCGTCCAACGCCTTCGAAACCTTTGCCGCGTACGTCGCCTCACACGCGCGCTCAAACGCGTCGAACTTCACATCCATTGCGCGCAGCACAATCCCAGGCACCGGTTTCACCACGAACGCCGCGCCCGCGAACGCCTCTCTCGCGCGCTCGAGCGCCTCGCGCGGCACCGTCCATCGCCGCGTCGCCGCGTCCACCGCCGCCCCGGGCACACCGCGCGCGCGCTCGCACACGACGTCGTCGTCACCACCACCACCACCACCACCACCACCCCCGACGACGACGATTGCGAATCGATCGACGCCGTGCGGCACGAACTCCACCGTCACCTGTCGCTGTCGCTGTCCCTGTCCCTGTCGCTGTCGCTGCTGCTGCTGCTGCTGCTGCGCCCGTGGGTGCGACACCGGCGCACCACGCACGTTCGCGCGTCCCGACGCCTCCACCGCCGCGCGCGCGGCTTCCACCGCGCGCACCGCATCGCACGCCGCGCGCGCCCACGCCTCGCCACCATCGTCGCCGTCGTCGTCGTCGTCGTCGTCCCAATCCATGCCCGCCGGCTGTGCTGTGGTGCCACGATTGCCACTCGACCCATCGACGTCGACATCGATCGAGTTTGTCCATCGATCGCGCGCGCGCGTGATCGACATCGTGCATCGATCGATACGCGTCGCGCGCGCGATCGGCGACCGGCGGATCACGGCGCGCCCTCGGGCGACCTCGTGCAGAGGGGGGGGAGGGGGGACTACGTTGACCAATCATGACTCCAAGGGGCGCGAGGATCGATCAGACGTCTCGATCGACGCGATCCACGCGTAGGATGCGAGGCGTATCCGCCATATCACGCGCGTTCGGGTGATGTGCGCTAAATGTGTGTATCGTGGTTTTCTCGGACATACGGAACGTACACGCGTGGGTTGGATGCCCATGGTGTGCGAACCATTATACGCGGTCGAGGTGCCGTCGGCGACGCCGATGGCGACGCCGATGCCGACGATGGGCGATGTCGCCATTCGCACGCCCGCGACGACGTTCGCGCCGCACGCACGCACGTGGGGACACATCCGAATTCGATTCGATCCGCCCGTCGCCGTATCGTCTCCTTCGCGACGGCGTGAATCACACGTAACACTTTGTCACAGATCACCATCATCAGCCGCAGCATGTTCGCGCTCGGCGCCTCCTCGCGCGTGGCGGTGCGCGCGCCCGCGCACGCATCGTCGTCGTCGACGACGCCCCGCGCGCGCGCGATGACCACGTCGTGCGCGGTGCGCGCGAGCGGGGGTTCCGCGCGCGCGCTCGGCGGGTGCTCGAGCGCGGTGACGCTCGGCGGCGCGCGCGCGAGCTACGGCGCGGTGCGCGTGCGCGCGCGCGCGACCCTAGGCTCGTCGCGCGCCGCGCGCGGCAAGCGATTGGTCGTCGAAGCGATGTTTGAGGTGCGTGCGATGGCGATGCGCGAGAAGAGGCGCGCGAGTGAATGTGTGAAAAAGGGTTGGTTCGCACGGCGCGACGCGCGAGGGCGACGCGCGCGAAAGGACGCCGCGCACGGGGACTGACGAATGATTCACGTGTTGACTCTGACAGCGCTTCACGGAGAAAGCCATCAAGGTGGTCATGTTGGCGCAAGAAGAGGCGCGCAGGCTCGGGCATAACTTTGTCGGCACCGAACAGGTACGTGGATAAAAACGTGTGCGAATTGTTGAACGGTGTGGGGCGCGCGTTCGTGCGCGGGGCGGCGCGCGCGGGGGGTAGGGGGATGTGCGATCGTCGCGGAAGGGAGCCTAGGTTTTAGCTTATCTCGCGCGGGCGCGCGCGCGGGCGGACGAGGGCGCGCGGCGCGTTTGGCGCGCGAGGATGCGTGAATTGCACGCGCGAATTGCACGACGCATGCTCTCGAGGGTGTGATGTGCGCGATGCGTGTGTTGGCGTGGCGTGGCGCGCACGCGTGTGCGTGATTGTGGTGCCACGTTTAGGTGAATGAACGCGCGACTGACGGAGGTTTTGCGCGCGCGCTCGTGTGCTCGATAGATTATGCTCGGTTTGATTGGTGAAGGTACGGGTATCGCGGCCAAGGTGCTCAAGTCTATGGGTATCTCGTTGAAGGAGGCGCGCATTGAAGTTGAGAAGATTATCGGTCGTGGCTCTGGCTTTGTCGCGGTGGAGATTCCATTCACCCCGCGCGCCAAGCGCGTGCTCGAACTCGCGCTCGAAGAGGCGCGCCAGTTGGGTCACAACTACATTGGTACCGAACACTTGTTGCTCGGTTTGCTCCGCGAAGGCGAAGGCGTTGCGGCGCGCGTTCTTGAGAACCTCGACGCCGATCCGGCGAAGATTCGCTCTCAAGTGATCCGCATGGTTGGCGAAACCCAAGAAGCCGTCGGCGCCGGCGCCGGCGGCGGTCAAGGCGCGGCGGCGGGCTCGAAGACACCGACGTTGGAGGAATTCGGCAGCGATCTCACGAAGAAGGCTGAAGAGGGTAAGCTTGACCCGTGCATTGGCCGTACGAACGAAATTGTGCGTGTGACGCAAATTCTCGGTCGCCGTACCAAGAACAACCCTTGCTTGATTGGCGAGCCGGGTGTCGGTAAATCTGCCATTGCCGAAGGTCTCGCGCAAAAGATTGCGGCGAACGACGTTCCGGAAACGCTCGACTCCAAGCGCATGATGACTCTCGACATGGGTCTCCTCGTTGCCGGTACCAAGTACCGTGGTGAGTTCGAAGAGCGCCTCAAGAAGCTCATGGATGAAGTCAAGAGCGATGAAAACATTATCCTCTTCATCGACGAGGTTCACACGCTCATTGGCGCTGGTGCGGCGGAAGGTGCCATTGACGCCGCGAACATCTTGAAGCCCGCCTTGGCGCGTGGGGAACTCCAGTGCATCGGTGCCACTACGATTGATGAGTACCGCAAGCACATTGAGAAGGACCCGGCGCTCGAGCGTCGTTTCCAACCGGTGCAAGTTCCGGAGCCGACGGTGGATGAAACCATTCAAATTCTCCGCGGTCTCCGTGAGCGCTATGAATTGCACCACAAGCTCAAGTACTCCGATGATGCTCTCATTGCGGCCGCGAAGTTCTCCAGCCAATACATCTCCGATCGTTTCTTGCCCGACAAGGCGATCGATCTCATCGACGAGGCTGGTTCCCGCGTGCGCCTCTCGCACGCCGCGCTCCCGGAGGAAGCCAAGGAACTCGACAAGGAGTTGAAGGCTTTGATGAAGGAGAAGGACACTGCCATTCGCTCCCAAGATTTCGAAGCCGCTGGTGGTCTTCGCGATCGCGAAGTTGAACTCCGCGCCCAAATCAAGGCTATCACGGAGAAGAAGCAAGAAGAAAACAAGGCTAAGGTTGACTCTGGCGACGCCACGGGCCCGACTGTCGTCGAGCAAGACATTGCCGACATTGTCGCCGCCTGGACTGGTATCCCCGTCGATAAGGTGTCGTCTGATGAAGGTACTCGTTTGATGGACATGGAAGAAACCCTCCACAAGCGTTTGATTGGCCAAGAAGAAGCCGTCGTCGCGTGCGCTCGCGCTATTCGCCGCGCCCGTACCGGCTTGAAGAACCCGAACCGCCCAGTTGCGTCCTTCATCTTCTCCGGTCCGACTGGTGTTGGTAAGTCCGAACTTGCCAAGTCCCTTTCGGCCTTCTATTTTGGTTCCGAAGATGCCATGGTTCGCCTCGATATGTCTGAATTCATGGAGCGTCACACCGTGTCCAAGCTCATCGGTTCTCCGCCGGGTTACGTCGGTTACTCTGAGGGTGGTCAACTCACTGAGGCTGTTCGGCGGCGTCCGTACACCCTCGTGCTTTTCGATGAAATCGAGAAGGCGCACCCTGATGTTTTCAACATGATGCTTCAAATCCTTGAAGACGGTCGCTTGACCGACTCCAAGGGCCGCGTTGTCGACTTCAAGAACACCCTCATCATCATGACGTCCAACGTCGGCGCGTCGGCGATTGAAAAGGGTGGCGGTGGCTTGGGTTTCCAGCTTGACGATAACGCTGAAGACCAATCGTACAACCGTATCAAGAGCTTAGTCATGGAGGATCTCAAGAACTACTTCCGTCCCGAGTTCCTTAACCGTCTTGATGAAATCATTGTGTTCCGTCAACTCAACAAGCAAGAAGTTCGCGAAATCGCGTACATCATGCTTGAGAATGTGTTCAAGCGTTTGAAGGAGAAGGACATCACTCTTGAGTGCACGGAGCGCTTCAAGGATCGTCTTGTCGACGAAGGTTTCTCCCCGGCGTATGGTGCGCGCCCGTTGCGTCGTGCCATCATGCGCTTGTTGGAGGATAACCTTTCCGAGAAGATGCTCACGGGTGAGATTTCTGAGGGGTCGTCGTGCATCATGGATGTGAACGCGGAAGGTATGATTACGGTGTTGACTGGTGATGGTAAGGAGCTCTCCGCGGGTAGCGCGTACACTGGTGCCGCGGGCATCAGCTAAAGGGGTAATCCCGATGCTGTCGCATTCTTTAGTCTGGTGAGGCTTCGAGCACCACAAAACACAATTTGATTACTTACATTTGCCAACGCGCGAAAACTCAAGTCAAGCCGTCATTCGGCGCGAGCCTTTGTACATAGTGGCCATGATAGGATTAGGATCACATGACTCACGCTTTGTTATAATGAATTTAACTTCCTTGGGTGAATTGAATTACACACACTTTCTGCTATAGCTGCCTTCATAAGAGGGTGACGAGGTCGCCGCGAATGCTCGCGTTTTCTTGCTCAACGAGGAGCATGGCGCCGTCGCGAACCTCTTGCACACTCAACGTCATCGCGTTCTTCTCAGCCAACGCCTTTACTAACTCGCTCAATCTAAGTTTACCGTTTGCTGACGCCGATAAGCACGCGATGACGGCGTCAGCGACAACCCGGCGGTGCTGTCGATCAGCCGAACTGTGGCCGGTTAAAATTTTATCCATGTCAATGGTTCCCGTGCGTGGGTCGACGGCGGACTGCTGCATCGCGACTCGCATCAGACGCAACGCCTCTTTGGCATCGTCGCGATCGACACGTTCGCACAGACGCATGCGAGCCAACGATTCTGACAAACGAATCAATGACTCCAACTGACGCGGCGTGGCGGTGATAACCTTGCGACTGCCGCCCATGCGTCGCATCTCGACGTATCCTTCAACGAGTTCCTCGGCGGCTTCATCACTCAACACGGGTTGAATCATCGCACGCGCGTAAGAGACGTAATCCGTAAGCAATGAAGCAGGAATGGCGCCACGTTTCTTTTGCGGTGGCTCTTTGTAGTGAAGACTCACCAAGTGACGAGCCAAGCGTCGATCCGTTTCCGCGTTTGGCTTGTCGAGCAACAAGTAGAGCAAATCAAAACGCGACAACAGAGTGGGCGGGAGCTGAATGTTATCCACCATGGACATGTTCGGATTGTATCTACTTCCAACAGGGTTCGCCGACGCCAAAACAGACGTACGAGCGTTCAATACGGCAATGATCCCCGCCTTGGCGATGGACACCGTTTGCTGTTCCATGACTTCGTGCAACATCGAGCGCGCGCTATCGGACATCTTGTCAAACTCATCGATACAGCAGATACCACGGTCGGAAAGCACCAACGCACCGGATTCAAGAACCATGTCTTTGGATTCCGGATCGCGCGTGACGTAGGCAGTGAGACCGACTGCGGATGAACCTCGGCCAGAGGTGTACATGCCGCGCGGCGCGATTCGATGCACGTACGTGAGCATTTGCGACTTGGCAACGCCTGGATCACCGACGAGCAAGACGTTAATATCACCGCGAACTTTGTTCGCGGCAGTACCGCTAAACGTTTTATTTGTTGCGCCGAAGAGCTGGCAAAGTAAACCCTTTTTGACGTCCTCCAACTCCCAAATCGAAGGCGCGAGCGAAGCCACGAGTCGGTCGTAAATATCAGGCGAGCGACTCAACTCTTCAAATTCTGCCACGCGTTCTGGGGGAAACTCAATCGCTTGATTTGGCCCAGCGCTACTTGCCACCCCGGAAGATCGCTCAGCCGAAGAGTTCTTGTTTCCTTCGTCATCCTCCGCGCCCGCCGTGTTTCGCATGCGATTCGCGGAATCCTTTCTAATGTGAATGATATCCAAATACGTCTTGTACACGCTCTTCAACGTTCGGCGCGTGGAACTTATGCGAATCGGCACGGCTCGATACACACCAGTGACTTCAACGCGATCACCTGGCTTGGCCTGGTCGACGAGTTCGTCAAACACGCACATCGACACCGTGTGTGGCGTTTCGCCTTCGGGAATCGCGTCTGGAGTCTCTTGCATCTTGACGGTTTGCTTATTCGCAAAAATGCACTGGTTGTGGATGAGCGTCATCGTTCCGGGTTTCCCACATCCTGGGCATTTCAGCGGGGGTTCATTCACGCGACCTCGATCGACTTGAATGTGATCTGGAGACGTTCCACACATTAAGCATTTGAAAAACGCGAGCTTCAAGTCGGGAATCACCGTCGTGCAGCGCGTCACCATCCCGCGCACGCTCACCATTTTATCAATGTCCGAGGGATTCAAATCACGCATGGGTCTCACATTCAGTACGTTGAAAGGCCGAACGATGATGCGCGCAAATTCAGCCTCCTCAGCCAACGGTGCGATACTTTCTTGAAAATAATCGCTCGCGACGTCGTCAAAGAGCGGAATCATTTCTTGCGGATAATCCATAAGAAGCTTGTACAAGTATGAATCGTACTCATTCACGTGCTGGCAATCCAAATCCAAAACCGCCTGGCCGAGTTCTTCCAATGCACGCAATTTTTCATCGTAATACGACACACCAGAATCGGGTAATTCAAAGTGTTCGATGAAGCGTCGAAAACGCTGCTTGGTGTCGTACACGTTGACGCGCGTGCCCCAAATATACGTATGCGACGCCTCTTCATCTTGCGCTTGACGCGCACGCAATAAATGATCTCCAGCACTCATCGGCGGCGACGCTAAAAAATCATCCTGCGTGCCCTGAAGCTGTGATCCACCCGCAAAGTCGCCTTCGCCCGCGTATCGTCTCGCGCGCGCGCTCCCCGTCAACCCCAAATCACTCCGCGGCGTCGCCCGCGGCGTACCAAATCCAACTCTCCCCGGCGTGCGGCCACCGCCGTGCATTGCACTCCGCGGCGTCGCGAGCGCAGCCCCGACGCCCGTGCCCGCGCGCGGCGCCGGCGGCGAAAACAAATCCTCCAGCGGACTCGCCGGCGCCGCGCGCGCGGCATCCGCCATCTCCACATCCGCCCCACCCGTGGACCTTCGCGGCGTCGCCCCACCCGAACGCGCGTGCGTCACGGGCGACGTCAGCCCACCGTCCGCGCTCGCGCCGCTCGCGCGCCCAATCGCGCGTCGTCCGTCGTCATCCATCGGCGCGTCCGCGTGCGCATCCGCGCTCGCGCGTCGATCGCCGGCATCTTGGCCGTCTTTCACAGGCGTCGCGCGCGTCCGTCGTCGGCTCGACGGCGGCGTCGACGGCGGTGGTGACGTGGCTTTCGATGCCGACCTCGGCGATCGTCGCGGCGTCGCCATGCGCGCGGCGGCGGCGCGGTGAAGTGACGAACGACGACGTCGCGACAGTCAGTTTAAATTCAAAAACGTCAAATCGAGGCACCAATAATTAGGGTTTACAAACGGCCCACCGCGCGCGTGTGACCCCCTCTCGACCGTCGACGCCGCACACGCTCGCGCGCGACGACTCGGCATCGGTCGACGCCACGCACACGTAAAACACACGCGGCGTAATTCATTCCAATTACCCCTCACCACACACGGTCTAAACGCCCCAGAGTGACCCCCACACGTCGACGATGTTCACCCCCGTGACGTCCGCATCATCGCCCGTCGGCGTCATCGGCGCATCGCCCGCGCCGCGCGCGGCGACGAAAACCCGCGCGTGCACCACGTCTTCGCTCCGCGCGAGCAAGGCTGAAACGCTCGGGTGCACCGCTCGCGTGCACACGACGAGCGCGTTCATGGCGAACGCGGTCGCGCGCCGCGATGTTCGCGCGCACGCGGGCGCGCGTCGCCCAGTCGTCATGGCGGCGAAAGTGGCGGGGTACATCAAGCTCGCGATCGAGGCGGGTAAGGCGAACCCGGCGCCGCCGATCGGGCCGGCGCTCGGTGCGAAGGTATGTGTTTGAATGCGGGGATTGCGCGCGCGTGACGCACCGAACGTGCGTCGCACGGCGCGCGCGCGGTGGGTCGGGATACGCGATGGGTGGAAAGACCTAAGTGGCTGAGGGTTTGCGAGACGCGCGTTCGCGAGACGCGACCGCGGCGAGAGACGCGGCGTGATGTCGCCATCACCGGCATACGCACGTTCGTGTGACGTGTGTGTTGTGTGCTCTCATTTTTGTGTGTGTGTGTGTTGTTCGTCGTGACTGACGTATTGTGAATCGTCGCGTCTTCGTCGCGCGCGCGCAGGGTGTCAACATTATGATGTTTTGCAAAGAGTACAACGCGCGCACCGCGGACCAGCCGGGTATGATTATCCCGGTTGAGATTACGGTTTTCGAGGATAAGTCTTTCACGTTCATCTTGAAGACCCCTCCGGCTTCGGTGTTGTTGAAGAAGGCGGCTGGCGTGCCCAAGGGGGCGGCGGATCCGCAAAAGCAAACGGTCGGCCGCATCACGCGCGACCAGCTCGAGGAGATTGCGAAGATTAAGATGCCCGATTTGAACTGCACCACGATTGATTCCGCGATGAACATTGTCGCGGGTACGGCGGCGAACATGGGTATTAAGATTGACGGTTTCGAATTAGTCGCCAAGAATTAAAATGTCGACTCGAAACGCGACGTCGCGCGCGTCGAAGGGGGCGAGCGGGACGACGGCTATTCTTTCGCCGCTGGCTGCACGACGTCGCATCGCGCGACGTCAGCTCGCGGATCCGTACTAAACTTTGCTCGAGGGATTTATGATAGACTTGTAAAGCTTTGACACTTAGCGTCCATTCACATGCATTCACAAAGAGCTCCCACCGTACGTCGTCCTTCGTACGCGCGCGCCCTATCCGATGTGTACGTCTGAATGTCTGATTAAAAAATATATAAACACCGCGCACTCTACTTTTTCAACTCGCGGTGAAGCGTGTGCTTGCGCAAGAACGGGTTGTACTTCATCAATTCCATGCGCCCGGACGTGTTCCGGCGGTTCTGTGCG
>Ga0181558_10000664_pt1 | contig 32275 bp, 33 predicted proteins | sample 011ome_22_FD_133754 | JGI IMG/M metagenome (GOLD analysis project Ga0181558, IMG submission 133754) | Coastal salt marsh microbial communities from the Groves Creek Marsh, Skidaway Island, Georgia - 011507BT metaG (megahit assembly) | ecosystem: Environmental > Aquatic > Marine > Intertidal... | reverse complement strand
TAGTACAAGGTTATGGATTGAGAGTTTGTTTGATTTGATCACTTTGATTTCTTGAGTATGCAACATATTACACACTTATTAACACACCTAATTTTTGTGCTTATAAATAACTGAAAAAAATTAGGAAAATTTGAAGCAGTTTTATCATAATCCGCGTGTTGGGGGGTCAAGTCCCTCCTCCGCTACCATTTCTCAGTGTAGTATTTCATAGCAAAATCAATCAGTAGTCAGTCTCTCGCCACTGTGTCTTGGTGTCGTTGTTAGGTTGACCCTGTCACTTTGTTGCCAATCTGTCACTCCTTAAAGTGACCAGAGAGTGACCGGGGGGCTGCGCAGAAATAGACGTACCCCTAAAAAAGGTAGCCAGCTGTTTCACTGTTAAAAAGCATAAAAGAACTCTCATCCACCTCTAGGTATGTGGTATTCGCAAAAATGGACTATAACCCACCCATATCTGCTGATGAACTTCAGATTGAGTTTGACAGGCTCAAAGAGGTTTTCCTTGGTGATAATTCATTTGCGAAGTTTGACGCTTCGGCGGACATGATGCGTTTGATTTCGCGGTATCTCAGTAATAACATTGAGTCGATTGATGTTGAACCCATTATGACTGTTTTGGAAGAGTACGCCAGAATTGCAAATGGTGGTGAATCGGAATTCATAAAATCACAAAAATCTGGAGGAGGGCGCCCAAATAAAACTGTGAGTCAGATACATTCAGCCAGCATTGTGGCGTCAGTGGATATACTTGCAAAAAATGGTTATTCGGTATCTGAGGCTATTCGATTTGTGGCTGAGGAGTTAGGGCGCAAAGAACGCACGGTCAAACAGCTCCGCTCTGATTTCAACAGACGGCAGATGCTTCCAGAAATTGAAAATTTCAAAAGACAGCAATCCTCTTTTACTTTTGTTACTGAGAACAACGCCAAAATTCACGTTCAAGCTTTGCTCGCAATGGTTAAGGCAAATGTGAAATAAAAAAACTGGCAAAACCGCCTCTGTTTTGCCACCCAATTTATCTGAGACGCTCCATGTGATTTCAATAGCTTTCATGGAGTTCAGAATGCACAAATTACTATCATCGAAACAAATCTCAGAGAAGATTGGACTTAGCTCTTCCCGAATACGTTGCCTTGTCTTAGCTGGCGAGTTTCCAAAACCGATAAAGATATCGGTTGGCAGAAATGGCTGGTTGGAAAAGGATGTTGATGATTGGGTTCTCAATTTGATTGGGGGAAGCGACAATGACTAGCCTAAAGGTCTACACACTGCCTGAATTTGCAAACCTCAAGCTTCCACCCAAACGTTATATCATTGACCCATTCCTTCCGGAGCGTGGCTTAATAGAAATTTACTCTAAAACGGGCGTGGGTAAGACAACGTTTGCCCTAAGTTTGGCAATGGCGGCTGCCCTCGGTAACCCATTTTTAAAGTGGGGAGTGCCTGAACCCAAACAAGTTTTATATGTTGACGGAGAAATGGTTCCAGCAGATATGCGGCAGAGGGCGTCAGCGGCGGCCCAGTATTTTGGTATGGATATGTGGGATGACGAAAAAAATCATCTATCACCGGCTTCAAGATGTTTGCGCTCGCTTTAATGATCAAATCATTTTTTGAAATAGCCGTAAGGGGCATTTCACGGATGCGAACGACAGTAATTCCCAAATTTTTCGAGTTTTTTTATGCAGGTAGGATTGTTGGTTGTTGCTGTATTTTATTTCTCCAAGTAATGTTGAATCTGAATTGATTGCGAATACGAACGCAAACACAATTTTATCTTTGCGATCTGCCGACGACAATTTTTTACTTCTTTCCATTTTTGTGGAAGCGCTAGCTTTGGATTTGTTGTCGCTAATTTAGGAAATAGAAGGGTGTTTTCTGACGCTATGTTACCCGAATTAGACGATATCCGTGTTGCCGTCATCGGACTTGGATACGTGGGCTTGCCTTTGGCTGTTGAGTTTGCGAAGAAGCTTTCGGTTATTGGCTTTGACATCAATGCACGGCGAGTAAATGAATTACAAGTGGGAAGAGATGGGACCCTTGAGATCAGTGAAGCTGAGCTTAGAAGTGCTGAGTTCCTTGAGTTGACGTCTAACCCAAATGCGTTGAAAGCGGCAAATGTTTTCATCGTAACAGTGCCGACGCCAATTGACGCAAGCAAACGTCCCAATCTGAGCCCTTTAATGAGAGCTTCTGAAGCCGTTGGCAAAGCTTTGAAGCGAGGTGATGTTGTTATCTATGAGTCGACGGTATATCCAGGTGCGACCGAGGAGGACTGTGTCCCCGTGCTGGAGCTAACATCTGGACTGTCGTTCAACAAAGATTTCTTTGTTGGCTATAGTCCTGAGCGGATCAACCCAGGTGACGAGGTGCACAGACTAACAAGTATTTGCAAGGTGACCTCGGGTTCTACACCCGAGGTGGCAGATTTTGTGGATGCTCTATACCGAAAGATTATAACAGCTGGAACACACAAAGCACCATCGATCCGTGTCGCAGAGGCAGCGAAGGTAATAGAAAACACACAGCGAGATATAAATATTGCGCTGATCAATGAACTCGCTTTGATTTTTAACCGGATGAAAATCGATACCCAATCCGTTTTGGAGGCTGCTGGCACCAAGTGGAACTTTCTGCATTTCCGCCCGGGGTTGGTGGGTGGCCATTGCATCGGTGTTGATCCTTACTACCTTACACACAAGGCAGAGCAGATTGGCTATCATCCAGAAATGATCCTTGCAGGACGCCGCTTAAATGATGGCATGGGCGCCCACGTAGCAGGACAAATGGTTAAAGAATTGCTCCGGAGACGTATTGAGATGATTGGCGCGCGCGTCCTGGTGCTGGGACTTGCTTTCAAGGAAAACTGTCCAGATATCCGGAATACACGTGTTGTAGACGTGATTGCGGAGTTGCAAGCATACGGTGTCGTTGTGGATGTTTATGACCCCTGGGTAGATGCGCAGGAAGCGCGGCATGAATATGACCTCTCGTTAGTTTCTAAGCCGCAGCATGGAATATACGACGGAATCATTCTTGCGGTCGGGCATGAACAATTTAGTGCATTGGGTGCCTCGGGCCTGCGAGCATTTGGTCAGTCTAACCACGTACTTTACGATCTCAAGTACGTGCTACCAGCCACCAGCAGTGATTTGCGTCTTTAAAGAAAAATATGAAGCATGAAAAATTTTCTTTAATAGGCACAGCTCGCTACATCAAAAGAAATACTTACTCGTATGTTGACTCATACAAGACCGCAAGATCATGGTTAGGTTTTTTGTGGGAGCAGTGGGGTACCTTCTCGAAGGGCTCTTCAAGCGCATTCTCCCAGCAGATGCCAGCGATCGCGCGGCGAGAGGTGCGGAACAAGTCTTGCCTCACTCTGCCATTGCCTGAATGCTTTTTTGAGACTAAAATGAAGTCATGCTATCGATTGATGTAATTCTAGCTACCGCTTGTTGTTTAAATTTCTCCGCTAAATGGATCTGATAACAGCTGTGGTTGGTAGTGCCTTCTCAAACAAGTTAGCAATTATAAGCATATTGAAAATAAGAATAATTTAGGGTTCTATATATCAATCGAAAAAGAGTTGTGATTTCCTCAGTGCAAAGCAGCGCGTAAAAAACCATAGCTATAAATTCAATGGACTTACGCCCAATGATGTTTTCACAATCCACAAAAAAAATTTTTCAAAAAGCCGGCATTCTTTTGAGTGGTAATGCTGTAAGCGCCGTTTTTTCACTGATTACTATTGCATTTATGACGCGTGCGCTCAGTCTTGAGGATTTTGGCCGCTATGCTCTGGTAACCGCGCTAATCGCCTTGATTGATCGTTTAGTTAGTTTTCAATCCTGGCAGGCGTTGATCCACTTTGGTGCAAAAGCGAGTGAGGCTGGAGACAGTGGAAAATTAATCAGTCTGTTTGCGTTTGGTTGGTACCTAGATGTTATCACCGGCATAGTTGGTTACGCTCTTATTTTACTGCTCGGCTTATTTGTTCCCCACTGGTTTGGGCTAGAAGAACATGCTGTGCTGTTCACGGCAGTTGCTGGATTTCTTGTCTTGTTCAACTGGACAGCCGCACCAACCGCGATATTTCGTCTATACGACAAGTTTTACCTGCAAGCGCTCTACCAAAAAGTGACAACAGGAACGATGATGCTCTGCACTTTTTTTCTCTGGCTTATGAATGAGAATAATATTCTGCTGTACGTAATAGCCCTAACTTTTAGTGGTTTGACTGGGAAAGTCTTTTTTTACGCAATGGCTGTTCGGGAACTTCGCCACCAAAGGCTACTGAACATTGACAAAATTGACATTATGGACCTAATAAAAACAACACCGCGCCTCTGGAAATTCGTGATTACCACAAACTTGGATGGGGTTGTGCGAGTGTTTAGGGATATTGATATATTTATCATAAATGCGATTTTAGGGCCGGCAAGTGTTGCGCTATACAAAGTGGCCAGAACTTTAACCAAAGCATTTGGTAAAGTTACAGGTCCATTTTTTCAGGTGATTTACCCCGAGCTTAACAAATTATGTGCAGCAAACAAGATGGCCGATTTTGTCACATTAATGAAACAGTCGTCGAAATCTTTAGGAGTAGCTGCCTTGTTTGCTTGGCTGGCTTTTTTAGTGCTGGGAGATACCTTGTTGGAACATGGCTTGGGCCAAGACTACAGTCAAGCGTATGGTGTAACGTTACTCTGCATGGCTGCTATGGTTGTTTGGGCAACAGCGATGCCGTTGTCTCCAGCAATGATAGCCCTTGGAAAGGTGGAAACTACGCTTTTCATTCATGTCACTACCACTGTAATGTATTTGTTGATGTTGGTCGTGTTCTGTAAAAGTTTTGGTTTGCTTGGCAGTGGGGTAGCGCTACTGGTATTTTTTGTTTTATGGGCATTAGCAATGTTTTTTAGTTTTAGGTGCCAGCCTCATCACACTCCATCACATGAAAGAAGTGACTGAGAAATTGATTAGTATAAACGTAATTAAAAAACTTTTTGGGCTGCTTGGTTCACCTCAGAAACGTTACGAGTCCAAGCATGCTATTATTGCTGCGGTTGCGGCAAGAAATGGTTTCAGGCTCTACAACAAGAACCTTACGTGGTTCCATGATGCTGATTTTTTGGCGGCTTGGTCTCTTTTCCCTTCCGGTGGTCGCAGTATTCATGATCGAAAGTTTAATTTATACAACATTGCAAAATCTATTCGTACGATCCCTGGTGACCTTGCTGAATGTGGCGTTTATCACGGCGGTAGTAGTCACCTCATGCTGGTAGCAACGGCACCGGCCGGCAAACGACTGCATGGTTTTGATTCATTTGAGGGGCTGTCTGAGCCAGTTAAGGTTGATTTGGTGTCAACAAATTATACTTTCAAATGGCAAAAGAATGATATGAGGTCTGATATAAAAAGAACAGATCACAACCTTAAACAGCACAGCGGTCGGTACAAACTATATAAGGGTTGGATTCCAGATAGGTTTAATGAAGTGAGTGAGAAAAGATTTAGCTTGGTTCATATTGATGTTGATTTGTACGAACCGACCCTTGCTGCGCTTGAGTTCTTTTATCCGCGACTTTCTCCCGGGGGAATAATTGTGTGTGATGATTATGGCTTTGAGTCTTGCCCGGGAGCAAGAAGGGCTATGGATGAGTTCTTTTCGGATAAGCCGGAGGAGGTCGTTGTCCACCTGACTGCTGGACAAGGGTTTGTGGTGTGCCGAGGGAACTGCTGAAGTGATGAAATACTTTCTCCCTGAAAACTATAAAGAGAATCCTGTAACCAGTTTTGATGTCGACATCAGTAACAATTATTGGAATCCTGAAAGGATCAAAACGTCAATATCATACCAATGGGCAGCCTATCAGTGGGCGAACGAAATCATAAAGAAAAATCGTATAGATAGGGTCGTTGATGTTGGCTGTGGGTTTGCATATAAACTGCACGCTCTCCACCTGGAGAACCCTAATGTAGAATTTCATGGAGTTGATCAGCCAAATGCCATTGCGCTTTGCCGGAGTCACTATAGTTTTGGAAAGTGGTTGGGTGTTGATTTGGAGGATAATCCAATGAAGCCACATGTGAAGTTTGGGTTAGTGATATGCTCAGATGTTATCGAACATGTTGGCAACCCCGATATCTTGATAAATTATTTGAAACAAATAGTTGTTAAACATGGGTATATTCTCATATCCACTGTCGAAAGAGATGTGTTGCGAGGGCATGGAGTATTAAGCTGCCCCAACAAGGCGCATGTCAGGGAGTGGAATGCCAGAGAGTTTGGACATTACTTAGAAAGTCGTGGACTGAGCATTGTGCAGTCCAAGCTATTACCTCAACAAAAATACATGTTTGAAAGAAATTATATCATCAAACTCATGAAGCGATTAATAAGTTTGAAATCAATGCGATACAATCAAGTTTATCTTCTTAAAGTGGTTGAAAGTTAAATGTGTGGGTTGTTTGGCGTTGCTAGTTTGAAAAATTTCTCGGAAAGCGATTTATTGCAAGCCAATTCTGCTAGAGATAAATTATCCCACAGAGGCCCAGATTATGGCGATTGTTGGGTTTCGGATAATATCTATATTGGCCATCGACGCTTAAGTATCATTGACACCTCATACTCTGGCAATCAACCCATGAGTTCTGGAAATATCGTAATCGCAGTTAACGGTGAAGTTTATAACTTTAAACAACTAAGACTTGAACTCGAACAATCAGGTTTTGTGTTTAAGTCAGACTCTGACTCGGAAGTCATTCTGCATGGTTTCGAGCACTGGGGTTTAGATCTGTTGGCCGAAAAATTGGATGGCATGTATGCAGCCGTTATCCTAGATCAACGTGCCCAGCGATTAATGTTTATTAGGGATCGTGTTGGTATAAAGCCACTTTATTATTCTCTCGACAACGAAACACTGATTTGGTCGTCTGAGTTGAGTTCAATTGTGGAATTCATGCAACCCAAAAAACTTGAAATTGATCGGGAGGCAGTTATTGACTTCCTGACATATCGCTATATCCCAGCACCAAAAACTGTTTACAAAGGTGTCTACAAGCTTTGTGCTGCGCATACCTTCGAGCTTGATTTATCGTCTTTTGTTGCTAAGACAAACCAATATTGGTCTCTGAACACTACATCGTCGACCGCTTCAGACGAGCAAAATGCAGCTAAACTACTGGATTTGCTAAGGGAAAGTGTTCACGAGCAATTGGTGAGTGATGTACCCATTGGATGTCTTCTAAGTGGTGGAATAGACTCATCCATCGTTGTTGCTTTGGCAGCAGAAAAACAAAACTTGAGAAGTTTTTCTATTGGCTTTAGAGATGCTGATAAAGATGAAACTCCTTACGCACTGTTAATGGCTGAGCACGTTAAATCTGAGCACGTCCATCACTATACGAATGATGACGAAGTGGAAGCATTAGTTGATAAGTTACCTGAATGGTTTGGCGAGCCATTTGGTGACACTTCAGCAATTCCAACGTGGATTGTTTCTAAACTGGCGAAGTCAAGGCTTAAAGTGGCATTGAGTGGTGACGGTGGTGATGAGTTGTTTGGTGGCTATAAATGGTATGCGCTCTATTCGAAGCTAAGAAGGTTGCAGAAATGGTTTCCATTTAAGTCTCAAAGAGGCTTTAGATTTCCAAAATTTATACCTAAATATAAACAGCTCGAGCTTTTAAGCATTGCTGACCCGGTTGTGTTGTATAGCCAGATCCGTAAAGGGTTGCCCGCTTGCCGGCTAAAAGATTGGATGAAGCGTTTGGGAGTGTCAAATGATTACGACCCCTATTGGGCATACCGAAAACATTTTGATGCATCTCTCGGTAACCGTAAAGCTGCACAGGTTATGGATTTTCACACTTATCTACCAGATGATATATTGGTTAAAGTTGATCGTGTTTCTATGAGAGTTTCGCTCGAGTGCCGGCCGCCATTTTTATCAAAAAGCCTGGTTGAGTTCGCCTTTTCATTGCCTGAGTCATTTCACTACCGCAATTCGGAGCTGAAAGGTGGTTTAAAACATGCACTTCGGGAAATTTTGCCTTTGACCATCATCAATCGAGCCAAACAAGGTTTTGGCTTACCGTACTCAGGATGGAAAAAAACGGCTGTCATGGATAAGAGAATGATGCAAGAACAACTACTCGAAATATTTATCAGGGGCATAAATCGATCGCTATGAAGATTTTTTATATCTCGTCAGCAACGTTTCCTTCTGAGAAATCAAATAGCTTGAGTATTATGCGGGTTTGTCAGGCATTTCATGACGCAGGTCATGATGTGACCCTTTTTGGCCAATCAGCTGATATGCGATACAGCTCCCAAGAGCTTGTCGCGTTCTACGGGCTTAAAGGTGGTTTTTCAGTCGTCACGCATGAGCTTCCCAGGTTTTTTAAGTCGCGGTTGTCCCGGACATTTCTTATTGACGGGCTGATATCCGCTTGGAGGACTAGAAGCCTTTTCAAACAATTAAATCCTGACTTGGTTTACAGCCGATTAACATTAGCTGAATTAACATTCGTCCCAGCAAAAATGCCTTTAGTCTATGAAATGCACTCTCTCGGACCTATGGGGCAAAAACTGAACCGTAGATGGGCTTTTAAGTTGCTGACCATCAGAAAGAAATTTGTAAAAATAGTGGTTACAACAGAATACCTAGCAAAAACCCTCAAAGAAAAACTCTCTAAGATTGATATTGTTGTAGCTAGATTGTCCGCGGACTTACCTATGGAAATTGACCCAGCCGCCCTAGGAGAATTTAGGGCAAAGGAAGTAAAAGGCGCTAACTTTTCGCACCATGTTGGCTATACGGGCTATATTGATTCCAGGGGGCTACGGGGAACCGATATTATTATCAAGTCTGCAGCGAAACTTAGTGAAGTTGCTTTCCATATTGTTGGCGGTGAGCCTGAAGTCGTAGATTATTGGCGTGAGTATGCACAGCAACACAATAAAAATGACAATATTTTTTTCTATGGACATCGCAATCCCAACGAGATGCCTTATTTTCTGAATTGTTTTGATGTGACACTTGCGCCTTTGCAGTATCGACCGACCAAGCGGGCGCCGATAGGTGAGAACATGTCGCCATTAAAGCTTCCTCAATATTTAAGCTATGGTAAAGCAATTGTTGCATCTGACATTCCAGCCCACAGAGAGTGCTTACTTGCAAATGAAACAGCGTTGCTTGTTAAACACGATAGTGTAGATGAGTGGGTAAAGGCCATACACACGCTAATACATGATATCAGCAAACGAAAAGTGTTGAGTGAGCGAGCGGTCTCAGCTTATTACGCCAGCTTCACGCATGACATGCGCGTAAAAAATATTTTGTCAGGATTTGTGATATAGGAAAACTTACCAAAAAATTTGATACACCGATTGGTCATTTTGTTATTCTGATTGCGATTTCCGTGTCTTTATTTCTCATTTTCAAAACTTCGTTAATGTCGCTTGCGACTTTAACATCGAGTTATGGAAATGTTGCTGAGATTTTTTTATGGATCGTACTTGTTGCATTTGGAACAGTGACATTCGGTGTTCGGATGGTTGATTTGCCGCCAGCAATGTCAATCATTTTGAAATTCATGTTTATTTCTTTTGCTGCATATCTAATTTTTCCATTAACTTTGCCATCAAATATTGATGTTCCTTCGCTGACCGCTATCAGACTTAGCTACAGCCACTTAATATTACCTTTAATTTGCATTCTAGGCTTATGGAGACCAGGGGTTGGTGTCACGGGTATGGCAGCTGCGATGGCGGGGAAGATATCACTTGGCCAAATCATCGGTGAGACATTATCAAAGACAGAGTACGCTCCTCTGATTGAGGTAAGTTTGTTTATGGTAGTTGGAGCAGCCCTCATACCAGTATTGAAGCGTTTAGGCTTGACGCGCCTTGACGGCGGTCAGACGCGTGAAGATTCATTTTGCGTATTAGAAAAATTCACTCTTATTGCTATCGGAGTCCATCTGTCGAATTATTTTTATTCAGGGGTGAAAAAACTATTTCTCGGTGAGCATGCACTAAGTTGGACCTTATACAACGAGACTTGGAGCTTGATTTTAACCGCTAATGCGCTGGGGAGTCTTCCCCTCAGCTTTGATCAAAGTATATCGAATATCGGAATCCAAGTCATGAGAGAGACGATGGTTTTATCAAATGCACTTATTCTTGTTAGCCAGTTATTCGCAATCATTGCTAGTGTGAGAATCAGATATATCATTATAGCCACTGTATTTTATGACTTAACACATGTTCTAATATTTCTAGCAACAGGGATATTCTTTTATAAATGGATTATCTTGAACCTAGCAATAGTTGCCGCACTTGTAGGATTAAGAGACAAGATTATTCCAAAATCATTGAGATTTATGATAGCGGGAATGATAGTTGTTGCGCCTTTGACGTTTTTTGTTGCGGAGCTTGGCTGGTGGGATACGAGATCATTAAATCATGAAAAATTCTATGCTGTTCTGGATGATCGGACTGAAATGGAAGTTCCGACCAACTATTGGGGGTCATTCTCAGTCATTTACGCCCAGTTAAGACGTATCAGGAACAAGGAAGATGGTTTTTTCCCTACTGGAACAAGTGGTATTATTTTTGGACAAGATAACATGAAAAGGGGGCTTGAATGTAACTTCACACTGCCGCCAAGCAAGCATGCGGATGTTGTAAGCAAAGTTTTTAGCAAGCCGGATAACGATGTCGTGAGGCATGTTAAAATGCACCATAGATATGTATTAGAGAATGTTAATGATAAGGGCCGTTTGGCTTATGATGTTTACCCGCATCACATCTGGAGTATGCCATGGCTATTTAGAAACTTCAGTTTGTTAGATAAACGTAGGATAGTTGCTTATAAATATGTTGTTGAAGCAACATGCTTGGGATATGAAAAAGGTAGAATGACTAAAGACATAAAAAGGCGCTCAGAATATGTCATCCAGCTCTAATGATAACGCATGGATAGTTTACGATGGAGCGTGTCCGTTCTGTAGAAACTATGTGTCGCTGGTAAAGTTACGTGAGAATATTGGCCAAGTGGAATTATTTAACGCTCGGGAGCGCGGCCCGGAAGTTGAGAAAGTTATAAATTCTAATTTTGACCTTGACGAAGGTATGGTACTTTACTTTCAGGGTCAAATGTATCACGGCGTCGCCTGCATTCATATGATAGCGCTTCTGAGTTCAGACGATACTTGGTTTGGAAGAATAAATAAATGGGTTTTTAAGTCCTCCGAGCGAGCAAAAACAGTTTATCCAATACTGAGGTTTTTCCGAAATATAACTCTAAAATTCTTGCAGCAGAAAAAGATCGGCCATGATTAATGCCTTTGAATAGGGTGGTGGTATTGCAAGGATGATCACTTTTAATTTTTTTTGCGAGAGTGTTCTCTTTCAATGGCTTGTTTATAGCAACAACTGGGCCGCGTTAACTAAAAGCTAGTCTATCTGATCTGCTATTATCGTTGCAATTAATTGACTACCATGTGTTCTTCGGCCAGCTCATCGCATCAGTGATCTCCTGATAGCAGATGTGACACATAAGGTTTTGAGGTGGGTTTTCTATAGTGCGTGCTTTATTGATATTACTCGACTAGAGGGTCTCGAACTCACCCATGGATAATGAGTTATCGGTGTCTGATTCAAAAAATTCCTCACGGCAGGTTTGCTAAAATTATTTAAACTTGTAGTTTCGGTATTTGGAGATGGATGAAAAGCTTAAAAATGAGTTTCTTAGGTTTGACAAAAATGCAGCATTGTAAAAAAAATGGTTAGTTCAGTAATTGATCGCCGTTTCAGTAATCATTCTGGAGTCACTAAACTTCTCAAAGAATTTGGACTCAATAACATTGAATACTGCCATTTCAAAAGCAATGTTCATATAGCAAAAGGGATGGTAGGCGAGACGGATCTTGATATTTTGGTGGCTCGTGAACAACATGCTGATATAGTGGCCGCACTCAATCTGTCAGGGTTTAAATTGTTTAGTTCGGGAGCAATTACCCGTTATTCTGCAGTTGAAGATTGGTTGGGGTTCGATCCTGGGACAGGCCGGTTGGCTCATCTGCACTTGCATTGGCAGATGATTGTTGGGGAGCCTAACTTGAAGGGTTATCGTTTGCCATGGGAGCGGCAGATTTTAAACGATCGAACCTGGAACCCTGAGTATCGGATTTTTATTACATCACCTGAAATGGAATTGCTCTTGTTGTTGGCGCGGGCCGTGTTGAAGTTTCGGACACGTAGCCTTATTGCTGGTTGGCTAGGACTCCCAGGCCACGGTGCAGGGTTGTTGCGTGAGTTTGCCTGGTTATTACAGCGCGTCGATTTAACTCGTTTCAAACAATTGGTTTGCTCAATCCTGCCGACCGATATCTCTGTGTTGATGTTGACTGTAGTTGGTGAGGGCAAACTTGATAGTCGAAAATTTATTGTTTTGAGCGAAGCCCTCTTGCACCACCTTGCTCCTTGGCGAACTTATTTGCCCGCTCATGCAAAGTTGCTGCGTTTGCAACGCGAGTTTAATAGTCGTTTTCTGCAAAGGGTATGGCGACTATTTGGGGTGATCTCAGTTGCAAGACGTTCGCCGGTGACCGGTGGGATGATTGTTGCCATTATTGGCGCTGATGGCGCTGGTAAAAGCACGCAAGTCAATTTGCTGGTCAAGTGGCTGAGCTGGAAGGTTGATGTGATGTGCGTCTATTTTGGGAGTGGTGATGGCGCCACATCCTGGCATCGTTGGTTTTTGCGTTCAATTTTAAGCACATTACGTCGTTGTCGTACCTTCCTGGGATCAATGACTGCTAGTTCAAAACCTACAAGCGAAATCCAGGTCGACCGGCGGTCTGCGAGCAAACGTCCGAGATATCTCATGGTCCTTTATGCCATAAGCCTTGCGCTCGAAAAACGCGGCGTCCTGCGGAAGGCAGTGCGTGCACGCAATCGCGGCATGGTCGTTATCTGCGATCGTTTTCCCCAGAATCAGGTCAATGGTTATAATGATGGCCCATTGCTCGCTAACTATACCGAATATGGGTTTCTCTGGGGAGTGGCATCTCGACTTGAACAACATTTACTGAGTGTGTTCTCCACTGTGAGCCCAGATTTTTTGTTTAAGCTAAATGTTTCAGGAGCGGTGGCTAAAAAACGCAAATCCGCAACCCCGAAAGCCATGGTTCAGAAGAAAATTGACGCAGTACGCATACTGTCATATGGCCTAAGTTGTGAGGTCATTGAGCTTGATGCTGATCTACCGCTTGAGGAGATTACCGTGATGATTAAACGACAAATCTGGCAACGCCTTTGATGATGAATGGTAAAAGGTTAGATGCCGTCAATGAAGCAACTAGATATGGAACTCTGGTAGTCGAGTTCGTTGGGTTGCCTGGAGCGGGAAAAAGCACAATTGCTAGTTCGCTTGTTTCAGCTTTGCGTTCCGAGGGAATATTGGTTTGCACTTTTGAAGACTTCTCTACATGGATGTCTAGACGCTCACGTTTTTATAAGGTCTCAACCCTTTTTCGTGACTGGCCATGGGCCGCCAAACAGCTCTGGTTGGCACTGCGGTTTGGACTTTCCCAGAGGCCAGTGGTGAGCTTTTCGTTATACAGAATCTTAATGGTTCCCTATGTTAATTGTTGTTTTGAAGCATATATCGCCCAGGAAAAACCAATAATTGTGGTGATGGATCAGGCTAATATGCAACGCGTTTGGTCGGTTGGTGCCTATGCTAGTAAATATGACTCAGATTTATTGTATAAGTTTTCCCGAATTGCCCGGGGAAAATCGCGAACAATATTTGCCTATATTTCTGCCAGCTGTGAAGTTTCGCTTGAACGGATCCAACAGCGTCCGTCAATGTCGAGCCGTTTTGATCATGAACCTGTTGCGAAGCTTCAACAAGTTTTAGCTTGTGCGCGTAATTTGATGGGCGCATTGACTGACTGTGCAAAACGAGATGTTGATACTTTGGTTGAACTGGATGCAATGGTGCCTGTTAAATCTAATACTCAGCGATTAATGTCGGCAGTCTGTTTTGATCAAAACAACTGTAGGATTAATGAAAAGGATCTTGAATGCTAACCTCTTCTCGCATAACCGGTGTGACAGCTCTAACTTCGTCGGCCTTTTTATCATTAAGGTGTTTGCATGCTGCTGAACTTCAAATACTTGAAATTTTAAACGTGTTTTTTTTCCAATGGATTGACTGAGTGATGTCACACGATGCTGACGATGGCACGCTTCACGTGAGAGCCCCAATCGTTTTATTTATACCCGGTCTCGAAGGGGGTGGGGCTCAACGTGTCTTTGTTAACTTAGCCAATACACTGGTAGATCTGACCCCGCACCCTGTAATACTTTTGGTATTACGAAGAGGAGGAGTGTTTGAGAAAGATCTTAGGCCTGAAGTAGAGGTGGTAAATCTTGCTTCTGGTCGGGTAAGCCGGTCTGTGCCGGCATTGACACAGTATTTGCGTAAAGTTCACCCTCAAGTCCTTTGCTCAACGCTGAATTATTGTAATGTTGCCGCTGTTGCGGCCTGGTGCTTGGCTGGAAGGCCATGTCGTTTAGTGGTTAGGGAGGCTAATGTTTTAAATAGCGCGGGACGATTGATGCGTTTTCTAATGCGTTGGACCTACCCGTTAGCGGATGGCGTGGTTGCGCTCTCCCCCGAGATTCGCAATACCCTCATTCAGTCTGGTATCGCGGCCGCCGAAAAAGTGGTGGAAATTGGGAATCCGGGTGTCTTTGAGGTATTGCCTAAAAAGCTAGCCCCTCCGGAGTTTTTACCCCTCCCTTTGCCAAAATTTATCTGTGCTGTTGGGAGGCTGTATAAACAGAAAGGGTTTGATAACCTACTAGAGGCCTTTGCCGGCCTTACGAACGAGTCACTCCACCTTGTTATTCTTGGGGAGGGGCCTCAAAGAAGTGAACTTGAAGCGAAAAGCGTTGCCTTAAGTATCGATGGAAGGGTGCATATGCCAGGTTTTATTAGCAAGCCGATGGAGGTTGTGGCGCAAGCTGAGCTTTTTGTGCTCTCATCACGCTGGGAAGGGTTTCCAAATGTGTTGCTGGAAGCTCTTTGGACCGGCACCCCCGTGGTCGCTTGCAACGGTGAGGGTGCAATGCGAACTATTTTGGAAAATGGGAAACATGGCCATCTGGTTCTACCAGAAGACCCTAATGCTCTCAGGGAGGGCATACAACAGGCGTTGTCTTTACCACGAGGTGCCGTGGATACTCGTAAGGCACGAGCGCTTGATTTTTCAGCAGATAAGGTTGTTAGCGCATATTTGAAGAAGGCGTTTTGCTTGCCTTTGCAGCCAAATTGAATTCTGTCGGATGAAAAGGTTGCAGTAATGTATACGGTTGCCCACGTTATCACTGGCCTTGGCGACGGCGGCGCTGAGGCGGTCCTTTTTCGTTTGTGTGCTCAGAGTACGGATTATCGTCATGTTGTCATTTCACTATCAGGTGATGGAAAGTATGGGCCTTTACTGCGTGCAAGGGGGATTGAGGTTTTCCCCTTGGGCATGAGGCCAAATCAACCTTCCTTATTCGCATTTTTCAAATTGATTAAATTGCTCTGGAGGCATAAGCCTGACGTGGTACAAACTTGGATGTATCACGCTGATTTATTTGGTGGTATTGCTGCACGCATGGTTGGGATCAAGGCGGTCGTATGGGGAATACGGCACACAACGTTAGACTTGGGTAAGTCAAAGCAAACTACTATTTGGATTGCTAAAATTCTTGCCAAACTATCTTGGTGGTTACCCGCCAAAATTGTGGTGTGTGCCCAGCGTGCAATGGATGTGCATGAGAAGCTCGGTTATGACCGTGAAAAAATGAAATTTATCCCAAATGGCTATGATTTGGCATATTTTAATTCCAGGCCAAAAGAAGCGCGGGTATTACGTGCCGGATGGAGTGTTAGTGACGATATAGCTTTAATAGGTACTGTTGGCCGATTTAACCCTCAAAAAGATTACGCCAATTTGTTACACGCAGTGGCAAGTCTTCGCATAAAAAACATCCCATTTCGTTGTGTTCTAGTAGGAACGAATTTAGACGGTGAGAATCAAGATTTGGTCTCAAAGGTAGGCCGCTTAGGTCTTGAAGAAACAGTTATGTTATTAGGCCCCATGTCGGATATTCCTTCTGTTATGAGTGCATTGGATGTATTCGTGTTGCCTAGCTGCGGTGAGGGGTTCCCAAATGTTGTGGCAGAAGCGATGGCCTGTGAGACGCCTTGTGTGGTGACTGACGTGGGTGATTCTGCTTACATTGTGGGAGATACAGGCTGGGTTGTTCCGCCAAGCGATGCAACTGAATTAGGAAAGAAAATTGAATCGGCTTTATGCGAGAGGAGGCAAACTAAATGGCTCTCTCGGAAAAAGTCAGCACGGCAGCGTATTATAAACGAATTTCAATTGCAAAAGATGGTCGATGCGTATGCTGATTTATGGAATGAAATGTTAAAATAGTTTGTATGGTTAGGTGTGAAAAATGAAATCCTTTAAACATGTTGCGTCTCTAAGCGGGTTGAAGCGAACTTCTAAACTCAATTGGTATTTCAGAGATCAGATTTTTAGTGGGGTTGATACCGAGAACAAAAAGTTGATTGATATTGGTGGTGGTAATGGATTAGCCAGCATTTGGAGTTTGATGGAGGGCAACTGCAAAGAGGCATTAGTAGTTGACCCTCTTTCTGATGGCTCTAATTCTCGTATGTTTGAGCAATTTCAGAAGATGAAAACGGCTTCTGGTGTCGGCGAACGCCTTCAATTTCTCGATGGAACACTTGAGGATTTGAACTCAGAGAGCAACAATTTTGATATTGCGTTAATGCATAATTCAATCAATCACATTAATGAGGAAATGACACCAATGTTGACATTTTCGGAAAAAGCCAGGAATGCATTTTTAAAAGAGTTTAGATCTATTAGAAGTCTCATGGCCGATAATGGTATTCTGATCATTTCCGACTGCTCTAACAGAAATTTTTTTGGAGACATGGGCATTAAAAACCCAATCGCTCCAACTATAAATTGGACTGTTCATCAAAGCCCACATGTTTGGTCTTCATTAATCGAGGCTTCTGGATACAAGTGTCTCAAAACAACCTGGACTACACGGAGAGAGTTGGGTCGCTTTGGACATGCAATCCTAGGAAATAAAGTCGGTGCCTATCTAACAAATAGTCACTTTTCGCTGGCGTTTAAAGCCGTAGCTTGTGATTGAATAATGGATCGCAGTGATCTGATTTTGGTGCTTACTGTAAAAGAAATCTGTTCTGATCTGCGTAATACTCGTGTTGTGGATGTGCTTCGTAAACTCACTGGATATAACTCCACATGGATGTTTATGATCCTTGGGTTGACACTGTTGACGCTGAGTGTGAACACGATATCACTCCGATTGCTAGACCCGAAGTGGGTGAGTATGACGCCGCAGTGATTGGTGTGGAACACAAACAGTTTGCCGAGATGGGCGCGAGGTGGTTTCGTGCTTTGGGAGAGTCTTCGAATGTGCTGTGTGACCTCAAGAGCATCCTCTCGGCAGATGTAAGTGATCTGCGCCTTTCGTTGGGGTTTGCCGAGCTATCTTTTTCTGGGTAGGCAATGAATGGATGCTATCCGATAACTTTAAAGCACATGTTTCATTAGGACCTAACCACACCTGTTTGAACCTCGTCTCATCCACCACACAGGTTGATTGTACCTGGGCATCGAAGATTCTTCGGCTTTTATCTTCTTTAGGCTCTTCGAAGGTTAAGCCGTTTACTGCCGTCCAAACAATATTTTCGGGCCCATTAACATATCGGTCGCTGTCAAGGGCATGCATGCAAAAAGTTTTATTCATGCCTCAAATAGCTATAGCCGCATTCAACGCTCAGTGTTCTTTGGGGTGGCCGACTGCATTGGAGGTCCGTTTTCAATTCGCAGAGTTTTCAAATAGTGCAGTAACTGCATACAGGTTTCTTGCAAAAACATTTTAATTAATCATTTTTGTATTATGAAGTTTAACTGTCTCTTCTGGGACGTGAGGTCTCGACGTTAATTGTGATAACGTTGTGTGGAACAGGGTTTGCTTTATCGCAAAATAATAATGATTTCGCCAATAGTGATGATAAAAGTTGCAAAAACTTTTGCTTAATGGAAGTGTAATTTGTGCAAACGTTTTCTATTGTTGCAAAAAATGGCGATTTCCTCAATGTAAGCCGTTCTAGTTTGGTTGTCGTGCAAAAATTAATGGCTTATTTGAGAAAACTGTGTACCTTTCCTAAGGGTATAAAGTTTTCCTGAAATAGATCCTGGTTATACGTGGCGGCACATTGAATGCGTTCACCACTCTGAGTAGATTTAATTAAGGCTAAATCAAATTTTAACTATCAGCCTGGATGTTGAATTTTGGTTAACGCCATTTAAACCATGCCTTGGAACATCAAAATAAGGTTTAGTTTAAGTGTCACGTAAATTTTTATTGATCGCCAGTTACTCTGATTCTTTGTTAAACTTCAGAGGCTCGCTGATCCGTTCCTTATTGGATAAAAATTTAGAAGTGCATGTCGCGGCTCCAAGTTTACTTCGTGATCCTGTGTTGAAATCAAAACTTGCTTCAATGAATGTGCAAATTCACGAGATTACTCTCAAGCGTAATAGAATAAGCCCATTATCTGACTTGCTAACAATTTTTCAGATTTGGCTTCTGATGTTACGTCTCAGACCTGATTTCACACTGGGGTATACTATTAAACCAGTTATTTACGGCGGAATTGCCGCGTGGTTGGCGAGAGTTCCAAGCCAAAACTCACTTATAACTGGTTTGGGCTACTTTTTTGTTGAAAGTTCCGGTAAGCCCTCGTTTTTGAAGCGTTTGGTTTGCACGCTTTATCGCGTTGGCCTTTCCCGAGCAAACAAAGTTTTTTTTCAGAATCCCGATGATGAAGCTTTGTTTTTTTCACTGGGGATCCTCAACCAATCTGATGCTAAGACCTGTGTTGTGAATGGGTCAGGTGTAGATACCAGCAGTTTTGATTTAGTTCCTTTGCCTTCGAGGGTGAGGTTCCTGATGATTGCGAGGCTAATGGGTGATAAGGGGGTTCGGGAGTATGTAGCCGCTGCTGGTTTAGTACGTAACCGATACCCTAAGATAAAATTTGGACTAGTTGGTTGGATTGATGAGAGTCCAAATTCGATCTCACAATCTGAGTTACAAGAGATGCAGGAAACGGGTAATATTGAATTTTACGGTCGGTTGGGTGATGTTAGGAAATCGATCGCAGAGTCCAGCGTATATGTACTTCCTTCTTACAGGGAAGGCACCCCAAGAACGGTGCTGGAAGCAATGGCGATGGGTCGCCCCATAATAACAACTGATGTGCCTGGTTGTCGTGAAACTATTGTGGATGGTCAGAACGGCTTTCTGGTTCCAGTGAAATCGGTTGATACATTAGCCGCCGCCATGATCCAATTCATTGAGTCACCGGAGTTAATTACAAAGATGGGGAATCAGTCTCGTCAAATTGTGGTTGAAAAATATGATGTTCATAAAGTGAATGCGATTATGTTAACAGAAATGGGGATAGCGTGATTAAACGCATCATTGATCTTTTGGTCTCAACGTCTAGTTTATTCCTATTAGCACCAATATTTGCTCTGCTAGCTCTGCTTGTTAGATTTAATTTGGGAGCTCCAGTTCTGTTTAAACAAGTTCGCCCAGGTCGCTTTGGGGAGCCATTTGAAATGATAAAGTTTCGTACCATGCAAAATACAACAGATGAAAATGGACAGTTATTGTGTGACGCGAAGCGGATCACGCCATTTGGAAATTTTCTGCGAAATTCCAGTCTCGATGAACTTCCTGAATTGTGGAATGTATTCAAGGGAGAGATGAGTTTGGTTGGGCCCCGTCCTCTATTGATGGAATATCTTCCGTTATATTCGCCGGAACAATTTCGTCGTCATGATATTCGCCCAGGTATTACTGGATGGGCTCAAGTAAGAGGTCGAAACGCTATTTCCTGGGAAGAAAAGTTTGGATACGATGTCTGGTATGTTGAAAATCAAAGCACCATCTTGGATATGAAGATAATTTTGATGACCATAAAAAAAGTGTTTTCGCGTGAGGGCATTACTGCTGTTGGTGAGACCACTATGCCAGGATTTACTGGCAATAAAGAGGAATAGTTTTGAAAAGACTTGCCATTCTTGGAGCCAGTGGCCACGGCAAGGTGGTCGCCGAGATTGCACTTTCTTCTGGTTGGGAGTCCGTTGATTTTTACGACGATGCTTTTCCGGCCAAAACATCATTAGATGACTTTCGAATAAAAGGGGACCTTGGCAATCTTATTTGTAGGTCGGATTCCTATAGTGGATTTCATGTTGCTATTGGCGATAACAACACCCGTTTAAATGTTCTTGGCAAGTTAATTGGGCTGAATCTAAGTTGTCCAAACATTATTGCCACTTCGTCTGTGGTGTCCTCAACAGCGATACTTGGATCTGGTATTTCCATCATGCCTAATGTTGTGGTTAATGCAAAAACAATAGTTGGCGATGGCGTCATCTTGAACACTTCTTGTTCAGTTGATCATGATTGTAAAATTTGTCCCGGTGCTCACGTTAGTCCTGGCGCGCATTTGGCTGGCAATGTGACGATTGGTGTTTGCTCCTGGGTTGGGATTGGTAGTGCCATTATTCCTGGTAAAATCATTGGGAACCATTCTATTATTGGCGCCGGTTCAGTGGTCATTAGAGATATTCCAGATAATGTGACTGCTGTTGGTGTTACAGATAAGATCATTTGAGAGTTATGCATGTTAAACGGACCGTTTTCGCCATGGCCTTTGTACACACAAGAAGAGTCTAATGCCGTATCCCGAATCCTTTTGTCTAACAAGGTCAGCTACTGGACTGGTAATCAATGTCGCGAGTTTGAGGCAGAGTTTGCAGAGTTTACAGGCTCTGAATACGCCATTTCTGTTTCAAATGGAACGACTGCGCTTGACCTCGCTCTCATTGCTCTCGACATAGGTGAGGGTGATGAAGTCATCGTTACTTCACGTACCTTTTTGGCTTCTGTTTCTTCAATAGTTATTTCAGGAGCGACCCCAGTATTTGCTGATGTATCATTAGAGACCCAAAACATCACAGCCGCATCAATCACCAATGTTATGACAAAAAAAACAAAAGCTATTGTTTGTGTTCATCTTGCAGGCTGGCCTTGTGACATGGATCCGATCATGCAATTGGCTGAGGAGAATAGTTTATTTGTAATTGAGGATTGTGCCCAAGCACATGGTGCGAGATACAAAGGTCGGTCAGTAGGATCCATTGGGCACATTGGCGCTTGGTCTTTTTGTCAGGACAAGATTATGACCACTGGTGGTGAGGGTGGCATGGTCACAACCAGCGATCGCGAGCTTTGGTCTCGTATGTGGTCGTATAAAGACCATGGCAAAAGTTGGGAAGCCGTTTTTATGAGACAGCACCCCCCCGGATTCCGATGGGTGCATGAGTCATTTGGCACCAATTGGCGCATGACGGAGCTTCAAGCTGTGATAGGCCGTTTGCAGCTAGCTCGCATGAAAGACTGGAATGTGCAGCGTTTTTCTAATGCCACTGCTATTTGGAGTGCAGCCCAGTCACTAAATGGGCTAAGAGTGCCCAACCTAAATTGCGATAGCTGCCCGGGTAATTGTGGGCCTAGCAATGGGTGTGATCATGCAGCGTATAAATGTTATGTTTTTGTAGAGGGCAATTCCGCTGATCGTGATGATATCATGGCTGATATCAACGAAAGAGGTGTTCCTTGTTTCTCTGGTTCTTGTTCTGAGGTTTACCTTGAGAAGGCTTTTGACGCCACGGACTTTAGACCTGATAAGCGCTTGCCAAATGCCAAGGAACTTGGTGAAACAAGTTTAATGTTTTTATGCCATCCAACATTGACAGCAGGAGAGATACAAAAAACCTGTGATGTGCTCACTGATGTGGTAACTGAGCATTTTAAGTGAACCATCAGCTGCAGATTAGTGGTCTATGAATTTACACCCAAGTAACGTCATCAATCTAGGATCAGGCTAAGCAGCTGAAAATTCGTTGAAAACGCCACCAGCATTTCCACAAAAGAAGACCAATGTAAACGCCAAAGCGATAGTTCCTAAATTTTCACTTGATATCAATCTTGGCGCTTTTACGCCTGACTAGAAAAATAGTTGTGCTTCAATTGCACTATCTCTTGTTATGAAGTGGAAGTGGTATAACTTTGTCCGGTGCCGCATCACCCCTTCCAATGAAAACATCACCTGACGAGGTAACGTCGGAGATTCCATCAGTAACTTTGGCAATTATTTGATACAGTTTTTGGTGATCGCCATCATGAATTGCATCGCGAACAGTGGATAACAATGCCTGCAAATCGCTGTGTTTCATGGGTGTTTCGGTAGTGGTGTTGATGCGGGGGTGAGTGGTTCCCAACAAATTTTCACTGTAGGCAAGCTCCTCAAATAATTTTTCGCCAGGTCGAAGGCCAGTAACAGTAATGGCGATTTCCCCTTCTTTTAGTTTCTCGCTAATATTCAATATTGGTCGCAGTCCTGATAGAGTTGCCATTCGTCTGGCCAAGTCAAGAATCTTGATGGGCTCCCCCATATCCAAAACAAACACATCGCCGCCTTTGGCAATTGACCCCGCTTGAATTACCAGCTGGGCGGCTTCTGGGATTGTCATAAAATAGCGCGTCACATCAAGGTGGGTCAGTGTAATCGGTCCACCTCTTTCAATCTGTTTTTTAAACAGTGGAACAACTGACCCTGAAGAACCTAATACATTTCCGAAACGTACAATAGAAAAACAGGTTTCCGCGTTCTGTTTTGGTAGGGTTTGGCAAATAACTTCAGCAAGCCGTTTAGATGCACCCATAAAATTTGTTGGATTTACGGCCTTATCGGTTGAAACAAGAATAAAATGTTCAACCTTTGCGCCAATAGCATGCTCGACCATATTAACTGTGCCAAAAACATTATTTGCAATGCATTGCATCACATTCTGTTCCATCAGTGGCACATGTTTATATGCGGCTGCATGATAAGTGGTGTTGATCTTGAAACGATCAAAAATCTTTTTGATAAACTGGCTATCCTGCACTGACCCAATAACAGGAACAAGGTCAATGTCCTGCTTCAACGGGCACTGTCTAAGTTCTTCAAATAATTTGTAGATAGCGTATTCTGATACATCTAGTAATATAAGTTTTCGCGGCTTCCATGTAATGATTTGCCTGCATAGCTCACTGCCGATAGATCCACCAGCCCCCGTTACAAGAACCGTTTTTTGTGTAATGGTTTTTGCCATAAGTTTAGGGTTGTTTTGCACTGGTTTTCGTCCAAGCAAATCCTCGATCTTCATGTCTTTCAGCTTGGAAATTCCAGATCCATCTGATATCAAGCTTGAAATGCTAGGGATGGTTTTTATCTTAAGTGGATGACTAGACAGTATGTCAAAAACCCGCCTGCGCATGGTGTGGGTGTTGCTTTCGGTTGCCAAAAGTAGAGTTGATATCTTGAGTTTTGTAAATTTTTTTGCGGCATCATCAAGTTTAACAATTGGAACACCACTTAGACTTTTGCCATCCAATTCGCGGTTATCGTCGATAAATAACTTAACGCGATAGCTAGAATTTTTACGCAGTGCATCCATTATTTGGATGCCAGCGGCACCAGCACCGTAGACAGCAACATTCTCTGGTTTTTTGTCAGTGATGCTCTGGCCAAGGGCGCGAAGGAAAAAGCGCATGGATGTTGCAAACACACACAAAAGCGCGGCATAGATCAATGGGACTGAGCGAGGGATCGTGAGCTCCAGCAAGAGAGTGGCTGAAAACAAGGCTGCGCAAGATATAGAACTGCCAATGATTATGCTATTAGCGGTCTCGATTGAAATATGCCGAGTAAGATTATTGTACAATCCCCGCGCCGCAAAAACCGAAAGGGTTGTGACCATGGCAATCGAAACCCCAATATAGGTATCAAGCCGGAAGAGATAATCAGTTGTTTCAAGGCGCATGAAGAAGGCCAGCAAAAGCACAATTGGGACAACCAACCCGTCAAAGGTGATTTGAAGTAACCGCTTTTTCCAACGCTCAAGGCCAAACAACCAAACTCTAAAATTTTGTTTCGATCCAGACATGTGAATTACCCAAAACCTTTGCTGCTAAATCAAAATAACTTAATCTAGAAAACAACTATATCTTTTAAAATTACTATAAGCTGTTTTAACATTTCGTGCAATTTGACACCCATATAGTTTTAGGGCAATGCCTGAAAGCGAAATTGTTGAGCGTTTGCTGCCGCTTTACAATTTCTTTTTGGCTTTCACCCATGCTAATAAAAGGGCGGGTTTCTTGCGGCGTTTGAATATTTGGCGCGGTTTGTCTTGTAAACTATTTTGTAACGCCGTTAATCTGAACTGGAGCTTTTTTTGAAAACGCTTATCACTGGCGCTGCTGGGTTCATTGGTATGAATTGCGCATTGCGGTTGCTTGATCGTGGTGACGAGGTCATTGGTATTGATAATCTTAACGATTATTATGATGTGTCCTTGAAACAGGCTCGTCTGGCAAGGCTGGAACCCCACACAAAATTCGGCTTTCACAAAATTGACATCAGCGACCGCGATGCCATGGCTGATCTGTTTGCTTTGCACAAGCCTGTTCGAGTCATTCATCTCGCTGCGCAAGCTGGTGTGCGCTATTCATTAACAAACCCGCATGCCTATATTGACGCCAACCTTCAGGGTTTCATAAATATTCTGGAAGGGTGTCGGCATCATCAGGTTGGTCATCTTGTTTATGCCAGTTCATCTTCGGTTTATGGTGGTAATGAAACCATGCCCTTTAGTGAGCATGATAATATCGATCACCCTCTAAGCCTATATGCTGCCACGAAAAAGGCCAATGAGTTGATGGCGCATACCTACAGCCATCTATATAACTTGCCGACAACCGGATTGCGGTTTTTCACCGTTTATGGCCCATGGGGGCGGCCCGATATGGCCTTGTTTCTTTTCGCCAATGCGATGATGAAGGGAGACCCGATTGATGTGTTCAATGATGGCAAAATGGTTCGTGATTTCACCTTCATTGACGATATTGTCGAAGGGGTCATTAGGGTTCTTGACAAGCCAGCAACGCCAGATGTGAAATTTAATGCTTTGCATTCTGACCCGGCAACGTCAAATGCGCCATATCGGGTTTTTAATATTGGTAATGGTAATCCAACCCCGCTGATGGATTATATTGGGGCGTTGGAATCAGCACTTGGCGTCACGGCAAAGAAGAATTTTTTGCCAATGCAACCTGGTGATGTACCAGCAACATCGGCCGATACAAGTGAACTTGGGAAATGGGTTGGGTTCCAGCCTGATACAAAAGTTGCTATTGGCGTTCAAAAATTTGCCGAATGGTATTTAAGCTATTACGCAAAAAAGAACTGAATTTTAGGAAGCCATTATTGTGAGTGATGCTCGTCAGGCGACCGAACCAACCATCAAGGCAATGTTCCAGACTATTTGGACAGGACTAGTTGACGCGCTAGGAAAAGGGTTTTAACTTTTTCCTTTTTTTAGATCCCTTTATCCTGTTGGTTGAACGTAGCCCAGCCGATATTTGGCTTTTGGTTTTGACGATTGCGTTTTTGATCCGCTCAATTTTCAAACGCGATGGGGCTTGGCTTCGGGTTTTCTGGGTCAAGGCATGTTTCCTGTTTCTGGCGGTTTGCATGCTGTTATCAGCAGTGTCGGCAATGCCGTCTTATGCATTTTTTGAAGGGCTTGGTTCGTTTCGCTTTCCTTTATTTGCAATGGCAGCCGCCTTTTGGCTTGGCACGTACAAACGCCTTTTTTATACGATTCTGGTATCAACCGCGCTTGGCATGTTTGTAATGACTGGTATTTTAATTGCGGAAATGATTATTGAAGGGCAAAAGGGTGGACGTCTGTCCTCGCCTTATAATGATCTGGTGCCCGGCAATTACCTGTCCAAGGTTGGATTGCCAGCCTTTACCATGATGGTGGCATTGGCTATCGGTGCCAAACCAAAACTAGCATTGGTCATGGGCGGCCTGTCTTTGATCAGCATCATCGTGTCTGTGTTCACCGGCGAGCGGATTAATTTCTTGATCAGGGCTTGTGGCGGCATGTTGGCGGCGCTGGTATGGCAACCAAATTGGCGGCGCTATATCATTCTTATCATTGTCGAGGTTTTTGCAGTTGCCGCTGTTTTTGTGGCAATGCCAAATGTTCAAGACCGTTTTACCAATGCAGTTGTGAATAGCCTTCCGACCGATCGGCATAGCGATTATTACCAAGTTATGGGTGGCAGGCTGACCGATTTTGAAACGGCGCCTGTTCTTGGCCTTGGACCAGCGACACATCGGGAAATATGCCCGTCAATTTTACGTGAAACACCTGAATTCCGCTGCGATAACCACCCCTATAATTATTATATTCAGTTTTTAACTGAAATTGTTGTCATTGGCCTGTTCACTGGCAGTGTGATGATCATCAGCATTATCTGGGCGATTTTGCAGGCTGGCGGCAAAATCGCGCCAATGTTGTTGCCGCAACGGCTTTTGTGATTCCGTTCGGGTTGTTTTTCCCAATTCAGTCAACCGGCGATTTCTTTGGCCAATGGAACAATATTTTTATGTGGAGTGCGATCGCCCTAGCACTTGCCGCGGCCAGAACCCTTGTTTCGCATAAACCTAAATAGTCTTTTGCCTGACTATCCCCGCCCGATAAAGGGCATTTTCGGTGCCATCACTGTCATGAATTGAACATTGGCATCAAGCGGCAGATTTGCCATGTGCAACACTGAAGATGCCACATGTGTCACATCCATTGTGGCCTCGGGGCGAATGCTGCCATCGGGTTGCGGCATGCCGGTGGTCATCGCCTGCGCCATATCGGTTAGCGCATTGCCGATATCAATTTGTGACACGCAGATATCAAAAGGCCGCCCATCAAGCGACAGGCTTTTGGTCAGGCCGGTGATGGCGTGTTTTGTGCTGGTATAGGGAATTGATCCCGGACGTGGTGCATGCGCCGAAATTGATCCATTATTGATGATCCGCCCGCCTTGGGGTGATTGTTCACGCATGATTTTAAAGGCGGCGCGGGCGCACAAAAATGATCCGGTCAGGTTGATCGAGACAACATCCAGCCATGTTTGTACCGGAATTTCATCAATGGTTGTTGAAAAGCTGCCAATGCCAGCATTGTTGAACAGCGTATCAAGCCGCCCCCATGCCGCCATCGCGGTGGCAAAGGCGCTGTCCACCGCGGCAGGGTCGGCAACGTCACAGGGCAAGATCAGCGCGTTTTTATGACCATTGGCCGTCGCCTCTAGCGTTTCGGCACGCCGCCCAATTAGCCCGACATGATAGCCATCATCCAAAAATGCTTTTGTCGTTGCGGAGCCAATGCCGCTTCCGGCACCGGTAATGATGATGGTTTTGCGCATGATCTGGAATTCCTATGTTAAAGCGGGCGTTAAGAATGCGCCCCTGCGATGACCTGATCGCTATATTAGGCAAAAAACAGAGCCTAGGTCTATTGGGCAAATGACTTTGTATGGCTTTGAAAATGCTTTTTGGCTAGGTGATCACGCCGCACCGCGTTATTGAAGATAGCAGTTATCGCCAGTTATCAGTGAGGTTTGCCTTGGGCACCCCAATTGCATTTGTGATTCATCCCGAATTACGCCATGCGCCATCAAGCCGCCCAGCTGATTTGATGCTGGAAGAGGCCTGTTTGCTTGCCAATGCCATTGGTCTTGAGGTGGTTCATAGCGAGGTGATCGCACTGGCGAAATTGCGGGCAGGGTCGTACTTTGGCAAAGGTGTGACTGAACGTCTTGGCGATCTGGCCGAAGATTTCACCCATGACATTGACACGCCTGTGGTTATTATCAATACCAGCCTGTCACCCGTGCAGCAACGCAACCTCGAAACCCAGATTAAAGCCAAGGTGATTGACCGCACCCAGTTGATTTTAGAAATTTTTGGCGCGCGCGCCCAAACCCATGCCGGACGGTTGCAGGTGGAATTGGCCGCTTTAAGTTTTCAGCGAAGCCGGCTTGTGCGCAGTTGGACGCATCTCGAGCGTCAACGTGGTGGCGGCGGCTTTTTGGGCGGCCCCGGGGAACGCCAGATCGAGCTTGATCGCCGGATCTTGATGGATCGGTTGACCCGCATTAAAGCCGAATTGAAAGAAGTCACCCGTACGCGCACGTTGCAACGCAGCAACCGCTTGCGAAGTGAAACCCCAACATTGGCGTTAATCGGCTATACGAATGCTGGCAAATCGACGCTTTTTAACCGCTTGACCGGCGCGGATGTTTTGTCAAAAGACATGTTGTTTGCAACGCTTGACCCAACCATGCGCGAACTTGATTTTGTGTCAGGACGCAAAGTCATTTTGGCTGATACGGTCGGGTTTATCAGCCAATTGCCAACCGAGCTTGTCGAAGCGTTCAAAAGCACGCTTGAAGAGGTGGTTCATGCCGATGTTCTGCTTCATGTCCATGACGCATCATCACCCTTGGTGGCGGAAGAAGCAGCCGATGTGGTCAAGGTTTTGGGCGATCTTGGCATGGATGCCGAAAACCAGGCGGCGCGTATCCTTCATGTGTTGAATAAGGCCGATTTGCTTACCGCTAATGACGAACAAGTTGCAAGTTTGCAAAATATGTTTCCCGACGGTGTCTTTGTTTCAGGCAAGACCGGCGATGGGGTTGATGATTTATTGGCGCATCTTGACCGGCATCTTGGTAAATCAGCGATTTTGGCGACAATAAATATAACCCCAACCGATGGCGCGGCGCGTGCATGGTTGCATCAGAATGCAATGGTGAAATCATCGCGTTTCGATGATCATGGACATGAACAGATTTTGGTCAGCATTGATCCGGTAGATCATGCGCGGCTTTGCGCGCGCTGGCCAGATCTTGGCGTCTTACAAACTGAGGCATAAATCTGGTTTTTAAAATTTGCTGACCCAATAATTATTGGTTTTCATTTGCCATTTCTGGGATTAGGGTTTTTCTCATTGTAACGGTATTATCTTTGCGCCGCGGTAAATCTAGCGGTGGGTAGCCAGCAAGTTTGAAAAGCCAGAACAAGATCATTGGGCACCTTATCTCAGTCGGAGAAAAAATGAGCGAGCGTATTATTTATTTGAATGGTGATTATCTTGCTGAAAGCGAGGCAAAATTACCTGTTCTTGATCGAGGCCTGCTATTTGCCGATGCGGTTTATGAAGGTTTTGGCATTCTTGATGGGCAAATCGTTGATTTCATTTATCATATGCAGCGGCTTGAACGCTCGCTTGGTGAATTATCAATCCCAATGACATTCAGCATTGATGAAATGTTTCATGCCTTGATGGGGCTGATTGAAAAAAATAATGCGAAATCTGGTTTTCTATATCTTCACGTCACGCGCGGTGCCGGTGATCGGGCATTCCATTACCATGATCAATATGTGCCAAATGTCTTTGCCTTTACTCAAGGCGAGAAATTTGCCGCTGATGACATGCCACCAGCAATCGAATTGCTGACCTATCCTGATTTGCGCTGGGCGCGACGCGATATTAAATCAACCAATCTTTTGGCGCAGGTCATGGCAAAACAAGCTGCCAATCAGGTGGGTGCGTATGAAGCATTAATGGTTGATGCGAATGGGTTAGTTACCGAGGCCGGATCGTCCAGTTTTTTCTTTATTAAGGATAATGCGCTTTATGTCCGCCCGGTTAGCCAAGAAATTCTGCATGGGATAACCCGCCAGACAATGCTTCGCGTCGCGAAAGAGCGCGGTATTTCGTTAATTGAGCGTACATATGGTCTGGATGAAGCTTTGGCTGCTGATGAGGCGCTGATTACCGCATCATCAATCTATGTTCTGCCTGTTGGAAAAATTGATGGCAAAGTGATTGGTGATGGCAAGGCAGGCGCTTTCACGCTTGCGCTTCGTGAGGGATATCTTGCCAAGGCTCGTAATGAATTTTACACGACGAAGGCGTCATAAATGATTGCTGATCCGCGCTAGGCGCTGGACCATAAAAGGGGGGGTGTCATGTCAAAAACAACGCCTTATTCGCATATGTTGGCAACAACGCTGGCGGCTTTAAAAGAGCTTGCCGCAAAACCACTGGCATCGGCAACGGCAATGCCAAAAGCTATGTATATATCCCCTAGTATTTTCCAGCTTGAAATTGAACGGCTGTTCCACGGTGAATGGATTTGCGCTGGACGCAGTGATGAAATTCCCAATGTTGGCGATTATATGAGCTTTGATCTTTGTGATCAGCCCTTGATCCTTGTTCGTGGCAAGGGTGGCGATATTCACGCCATGTCGAATGTTTGCCGTCATCGGATGATGCGGCTTGTCGATGGCATCGGAAACACCAAAAAATTCACCTGTCCCTATCACGCATGGACATATGATATCAGCGGCAATCTTGTCGCTGCCCCTTATATGGATCAAACCGATTGTTTTGATAAAAAGGCGATTTCTTTGCCGCATGTTCGTTGCGAGCAATTTGAGGGCTGGCTTTATGTGTCACTCAATCAAGATATTGCACCGGTTGCTGATATGCTGGCACCATTGAGCGAGATAACCACGCCCTATTCGCAAAAAGATTATATCACCATCTTTACCGAACAGCATGACTGGGATTGCAACTGGAAATGCCTGACTGAAAATTTCATGGAAAGCTATCATTTGCCTGTCGCGCATAAGGCAACGGTTGGCGCGCATTATGTAGTGAAAGACACCAGCTTTGACCGCCGTGGGCATTTCGAACATTTCACCTATCAGCTATTTACCAAATCAGATGGCGCACTGGTTGGAAATGCGCATCCTGACAATCAAACCTTGACGGGTAAATGGCGCAATATTTCGGTGATGCCAACGGTGTTTCCGGGGCATATGTATGTTTTGGCACCAGATCATCTTTGGTATCTATGTTTACAGCCAAATGGGCATGATAAGGTCTCGATCAAATATGGCGCGGCAATTGCGCCAGAGGTGTTGAACGCTCAAACCGACAAAGAGGCCTTCATCGCGAAAACCAAGGCGTTTCTTGATATTGTTCAGGTTGAAGATCGGGGGGTTGTTGAGGGCATTTATCAAGGCGCTTTATCGCCGCTTGGCACGCCTGGGCCACTTAGTTGGCTTGAGCGGGAAAACCATGAATTTACCCAATATTTGGCACGCCGCCTTTGTGATTAAGCCTGTGTGATAAGACCTGTGTGATTAGGCCTGTTTTTCAGTTGTGCGGCCATGGCGGGTGACAAGATAAACCCCGGCTGATGCCATGAAAAAGCCAGTGACGGTGACTGGAGTTAGTGGCTCCCCAAAGATGAAAAAAGCGATGATTGCAGTTACTGGTGGCACTAGAAATAGCAACGATGTCGTCGCAGCAACGCTGTCGCGTTTGATCAAAATCATCAAAATCACATAGGCGCCAGTTGAAACAGCCAATATTTGCCATGCAAGCGCAATCAAAAACGGCTCATTCCACGTGATATGCGGCGTTTCAACTGTTGCAATCAGCAACATGAAAAACAGGCTGGCGGCACTTGCCTGAATGATATTGCTTTTCAATAAGCCAATCGAGCCGCCAATGCGTTTTTGCAGCAAAGTACCAGCCGTAATTGCAAGCAAACCAAACACACATGACATGATCGCAATCACCGGCGCATTAACCCCAAGCGATGGGAAAATAACGACAATAACCCCGGCAAAGCCGATAAAAATGCCAAACCATTGAATCAGGCGCGGTTTTTCATCAAACAGGAAAATCGCCAAGGCTGTTGTCAGTAATGGCTGGGTCGAGACAATCAGGGCAGCCAGCGCCGCGCCAAGGCCATTGGCCATTGCAAAAAAGGTGCTGCCAAGATAGGTGCCATGGATCAAAACACCAACAAGCGCCGTTTGCAAAACCGGATCATTTGACCGTTTTTTTTTCTCACTGGCTTTTGGGCTAACCGCTTTTGTCTTGTTCTTGTTCCGCCAAATCCAAAACCCAATGGCAACAGCCATGAAAATTAGCGCAACAATCGAAAACCGAACTGCCAGAAAGGCAAATGGTGTTGCATGTTGCACGCCTGCCTTGCCAGCCACAAAAGCCGATGACCACAGAACAACAAAAATAATGGGTAAAAGAAATTGTGCCATTGATG
>Ga0181558_10000655_pt1 | contig 32498 bp, 20 predicted proteins | sample 011ome_22_FD_133754 | JGI IMG/M metagenome (GOLD analysis project Ga0181558, IMG submission 133754) | Coastal salt marsh microbial communities from the Groves Creek Marsh, Skidaway Island, Georgia - 011507BT metaG (megahit assembly) | ecosystem: Environmental > Aquatic > Marine > Intertidal... | reverse complement strand
GCTTTTTTCTCGACACTCACAAGCCCGGGGGCTTGCGTGGACTCTCACTTCACACACATACACACTCTCTCTCGCCCTCTCCCGCGATCAGAGAGAGTCAGAGGGACAGAAAAGAAAGACGTCGCGTCTCGTCCCGAATCGCTCTTCTCGAGCGACCCGCGAGATCGTCTTTCGCGTTCACTTTCTTTCGCGCGGTGTCGTAGACAATTATTAAGAAAAAAAAGACCCACACTCGTCAGCTGTTATTTCCAAAAGGAAACGAGCATGCGACACCGCCGACAGCTTTCCTCGACGCAGTCGTCCACGCCGGAGAATTTGGCGTCGAAACAGCGTCTGTCCTCGAACGACGGTGTTGCCATCACCACCACGACGACCGTTTTAAGGCGAGCGGGCTCGTCTTCTCCGACGACTGAGAGCGAGAAAGTCGTGGCAGAGCCGGCGCTCGCGTCGAGTCGACAGCGAGACCGACAGAGAGGGAAAAAGAAGGTGTCGTTTTGTGACAACTCGACGGTGCTCGTGTACGAGGACGACGATGATAACGAGGTCGACGATAATGATACAAACATAGCGAAGAATATTAGTAGTAAGCTCACGTACCAAGAAGAGAAGCTGATGGACGCGCCGTCGAAAATTCGCTTGGAAACGAGCAACGAGTTGAAACACCAGCGAGCGAAGATGAAGGAGAAGTTATCGCACGTGGAGGAGCAGTTCGACCAGGCGAAGAAAAGCATGCTAGAAGGGAGGTATCGCGAATGCGCGTCGGTTTTGGAGAACGTGGTCATTCGAGAACTGGCGGAGAGGATAAATGCGAGACAGTTTCAGATGAACTTGGAGAAGTTGAGATTTCAGCGGCACCGGCGATTGGCGATATTAGAGGAGCAGACGAGAGTCGGAGGAGGGAAGTTCAAGAGAAAGTCGACGATTGAAAACGGGATGGAAGGACGATCGGATCATCATCTCATAGAAGCAGAGATGACGACGACGACGACGACGACGACGACGACGACAACAATAACAACAGCGTCGACAATGGATGTTGCCATGGACGTTGGAGAGGATGATTCCGTTTCCGGGAAGAAAAAATTTTATGCAGGAATAAACGCAACCACTGAAAAGACTCTGAGAAGACGAAGCGGCGAAAGCTCGGCGAGTGAAGCGAGTACATTACGAATGAAATTGCAGTTGGGATTGAATACAAATAGTAGCAGTGGTAGGCGTGATAATAGGAAAAGCGAATTTCCGCCTTCACCCGTGCAACAAAAACATCTCAATGCGTCTGTAATGATGGACGGAAGTACGAGAAGTAGTCCGAGTGCCTCGACAGACAGTTTCGTTGATATCAATAGGGTGACGCAAATTAACACCCAACAAGCAACCTCGGAAATCGCCGCTACTCAGGAGCAAAGGATAAACTTCAAAGTGTCTCCAGCGCCTCCCGCTCGAGCATTGGAAACACCGCAAGAATTAACGATGATTGAAAGCGTGTTGGAGATGTGCGCCAAGGCGTACGAAAGTATGGGGAACAAATGGGCTGCTGAACAGAAACTAAGAGAGGCGGAGAAGATAAGAGAAATCATAACGCGATGCGATCCTTCGACAGATACCGTCGCAGCGGTCTCGTCTCCGTTACAAAACTTTTGTCCGATCGAACCTACATCGATGAATTCCACCTTGACCCATCAGACGAAGCTTTTTGAAACGAGGATGAAACAATTGTTTTCCTCTTCGGTATCGTCTACGGGAGCTGCAGCAGCTGCATCTGCTGCAGCCTCAGAGATGCAGAGTTAGAGAGTACATTATAAATATCCTTTGATCGTTGTTTCGTGAAAGTCGGTTGATGGGCTTCTGTATATATAATTTCCCAAGATTCAAAGTCGAAGGACGAAACAACGAAAGCGAGCGATTCTTTTGAAGCTACGTGACATTGTATTTGTACATAGTTTTTAGTAATGTTACGAACAAGCTTTCCGCCATACACCGCATCTTACAACAAAAACTATCACTATCACCCCTAATCGCATACTAATGTATACACTAATTGACTTCTACACTATACATTTTTTCCTCCGAGTAACGCAAGCGATTCCTCTCGAGAAGGCACGTTCTTCCCGGCATTCACGTTGGCAAAATAGTCCTCTTTCAATATCAATTTTTGCTCCGCATCTTCTTTCGCATTCTCTGCGTCTTGGCGCATGAATAAAGACGCCATGAACCACGAGATTTGACCTAAGACACATAAAATGGCGCTCGCTGCTAAAGCGTATCGCAAACCTTTCTCTTCACCGTACTCATCCGAAAGTCGATCGCTCACCGCACCAACCACCGCCGGTCCAACCGAACCCCCAAAGACATTCGTGACGACTTGAAACAACGCCGCCGAAGTTGCTCTCATAGAATCCGGCGACAGAATTTGTACCACAGCACCTGGCGGACCAACCATGACCATAAAAAACGCCACCGCAACCGCTGCCAATACTAACGACACAACCTTGTTGTTCACCAAAAAAGCCGTCACGAGTAACGGCGTGGCGATCACGTTGCAAGCGATCATGAACCACAAGTACCAACGCGCATCGCGGTACTTAACAACTAACCAATCGCAAACAAAACCTCCCATTAGAATACCTAGAGCGCCAAACGCGCCAGAAACGACCGCAATATCCAAACCAGCTTCTTGGTTAGACATCCCGTGTGAGCGAATGAAAAACGTTGGCAAGAACGTCAAAATTGACAAACCGACGGCGACTTGTAACGAACACGCGACTGCGAGATACACGAATGTTTTCCTCCTAAACATCTCTTTAGCACACTGCCAAACGTTTCCCCAAGCATCTGAACACGCTCGACTAAACTCTTTCGCGATAGATATATTGCTCTCCCGATCAAAATCCATCCCGTTCGCTTTCGAATTCGTCCTCAAAACAATCGGCGCATCTCTCAATGTAAAATATACCAACCCAGCTAAGAAAAATCCTGGCATACCAGCTATTACAAACACCCATCTCCATCCAATCCTATCAACTAATATCCCACCTAAAATATTCGCCAACGCGATCCCTACGGCCAATCCCAGCGCCTGTATTGCCATAGCGCTGGCCCTTTCCGACGGCTTGTACATGCACGCGATCAACGACAACGCTGCTGGTGCACACCCAGCTTCCCCGACACCAACACCAACTCTTAAAACCGCCAACCATTCCTTATTTTGTGCGGTGGCCGACAACACCGTCCCGAGCGACCACACCAACAAACAAAATATCAAGATTGACTTCCTCCCTCTCATATCCGCCAGTCGCGCCAAGGGAATCGCCAACACGCAGTTCACGAGCAAGAAAAACGCGCCGTTCACCAACCCGGTGTCCACATCCGTCATATCCAACTCCACTGCTAACGTTGGAAATAGTATGCTCGGGACGTTTCTGTCAAAATTTTGCATCACCGCAATCATAAACAAGAGGAATAGCACGTATTTCCGATACGTTGGCTCACCTTCGTAACACGAAACAAACTGCTCATCTCCCGTATCTAGCTTTGCATCTTCGGATTGCAAGTCCGCGATGTTTAACCGGAAATACGCCTTCTCTTTCTCCTCCTCGTTGTCTTTTCCACCTCTCGCATCGACGATCCCGCCCATGGCGCGAACCTTTTGCGCTTCCTGTGCTTCCTGTGCTCGAGAGAACGAAAGCCTGATTCTCCACCCCGCGGCTGCGCGCTGATGATTCTATTGCCACCCAGAAGAGGGCGCCGCGCGAGAGAAAAAGCGACCCGAAAACAAAACCGCGAGCAGAACGTCTTCTCCCTCGTTCGAGTCTTCTCTTCGTTTCTCTCTCGCGCGCGTGTTCTCTATCTCTCTCTCTCTCTCGTCCGCGTGCGTGTGTTTTACTCGAGTTTGTGGGGAACAAAAGTTGGAATTCGAAAGAACGAATTCATCACTTTTTGACGTCTACCACTCTGTTCAATAATACTATAATAACAACAACGTTTAAAACACGATGACCGTAAACCTGCAATCAATCATCGTCGACGAGGGTTTTCTCCGCTCGGCGTCGATGATTTTAGCCTCGGAAATTGGCGATAAGACGTTTTTTATCGCGGCTATTATGGCGATGAGTCAGAGTCGTTTGACGGTGCGTTTGTTTTTGCCAATTTGAATTGTTGTTGTTGTTGTTGTTGTTGTTGTTGTTTGGGTTTCGCGCGTGTAGATGAAGACGCGCTCTTCAATTCGTTGTCGTGTTATCGCGTTCTGTATATGTGTGCGTGTGCGCGCGTGCGAATGACCGTTCTGTTCTTCTCTCTTTTTTCTTCGTGTTCGCTTTGAACAAACGATATAGGTTTGGTCCGGTTCTGTGTTCGCCTTGGCGCTGATGACGGCGTTGAGCGCCTTGATGGGTGCCATCGCACCCAACTTGCTGAACAAAACGACCACGCACTACGTGGCGACTGGTTTGTTTTTCTTGTTTGGTTTGCGGTCTATATACGACCAAACGATTGGATACGACGCGGACGCGGAGTCTGAGTTAGAGGAGGTGGAGAAGGAGCTGAAACAGTCGTCGTCCTCCGTCGCGCGGCGCACGAGGAGTTCGACGAGAGCCTCGACGTCAAAGTCGACGAAGAAGAAACAAAGCGGCGGCAATGCGGTCAAAAACATCCTCTCCGTATTCTTTTCGCCAATCTTTCTCCAAGCGTTTCTCATGACCTTCCTCGCCGAGTGGGGCGACCGGTCTCAAATCGCCACCATCGCGCTCGCCGCGGATTACGACCCGATCGGCGTCACGCTCGGAGGTATTTGCGGTCACGGACTGTGCACGTCCGCGGCGGTTCTGGGTGGGAAACGAATGGCTGGAGCTATCAGCGAACGAATGGTTGGTTTGTGCGGTGGCGTATTGTTCTTAGCGTTTGGCGTGCACGCGTTGGTAGTCGGCGAATAAGATCGAGAAATAGAGAGAGAGGGGTTTTAACGCGTGAGGGTTGTTATTTATTCATTTTGCTCTGATATACCGCTAAATGGCTCGAGTCCCTCAACACAAAGAAGCGTATTTATTCTTCGTCTGTTGGTTCCGGGCACCTTTTTTCTCGCGCGTGGTAGTTTGACTCTTCTTTTTTCTTATAAAAAACCTTTTTTTTTCACATCACGCGAGATTTTTTTGAATTCGCGAAATCAAAAGTGGATAAAACAGTTGCAGAAGGCACTTCATTCACGACACAACACACAACGACAACAACGACACGCGCGGAAACGAAAGTAAACGGACGAGCATGCGGTAATCGCGACTGAATGAAAGAAATGTACCAAACGTCTTCACCGCATTCGCAGCAGAGACCGTTACCTTCGGTCCTCGAGGAGTACCGCGAAAACGACGACGATCCGCGCGAAAAGTTGCTCCACGCGGAGTCGTCTTTTTCCCGAAGCGACGCGCGAGGCACGGAAGACGAAGAAATAGAGGACGACTTCCACGCGCCGCCCGGTTTATCGCACGGGAGAGATCACGAGGACGAGGACGACGAGGACGATAGTTTCGACGAGGATGACGAAGAAAATCTCGACCGATTCTTCGCGCGCTTGTACCAGCACTTCATGGGGAAAGGATTCCTTGGACAAGTGTTCACTCGAATCGCAAACGCGCTGATACTCTTGTTTACGATTTGGATGTCTGGTTTTTTACTTCTCAGCGTGGATTGGCAGTGTTTGAAAACCACGTGCGCGGAAAATGCGGAGCAGTGCGATATCATGCGAGATTGCGTGGTGATTCGTCACCCTTTGCGGGGATCGACGCGATTCGTCAAGGACGCCGTCGTGTGCTCGTATTTAGCGTTGGCTTCGGCGTATTTGTGTTGGAATATGGCGCGGTTAGTGCACGATGTGCCAGAGTTGAGAGAGATGCGAGAGTTTTGTAGGAAGAAGTTGGGGTTGAGCGATAGGGATTTTTGGACCGTCACGTGGCTGGAAATCGTGGAGAGGTTGGTGCACGTGCAAGAGACCGGGGTGTTGAAGTTGAAAGGACGGAGGAGGAGAGGAGCGGTGTTGGATGAGAGAGACATCGTGGCGAGGATCATGCGGAAAGAAAATTATTTGATTGGAATGATCAACAGAGACGTGGTTAACACGAGATTAGAACCGGTTTCTGTGTTGTTTAAGAAAGACGCGTGGATGACGAAATCCGTGCAGAGCAACTTCGACTTGGCGGTGTTCAATTGGATGTTTGACGAAAAGTTTCACGTGAGAAAAGATTTTTACGACGTCGAGGCGCTGAGGAGACGATTTAAGACGCTAGCCGTCGTGAACTTCTTTTTGTGTCCATTCTTAGCGATATTCATGACGTTTTATTTCGTCTTGCACAACGCCGAAAGATTTTACCATCAGCCGAGCGCGGTTGGAACGAGAGAATGGAGCTCCGTCGCCTTTTGGAGAATGAGAGAGTTTAACGAGTTGCCTCATTTCGCGAGGTGGCGCTTGACTGCAGCGCATAAGTACGCGACGAGGTACGTGCAGCAGTTTCCTAATCCGATAACAGATATATGTGCCAAGTTTGTCGCGTATATTGTCGGCGCATTCGCCGCGTGCGCTTTACTGCTCGCATTGGTGGATGACAGACTTCTGAACGCATACATCGGTAATAGAGACGTTTTTTGGTTGACCGCTTCTTTAGGCGCAGTCTTGGCTACCTCGAGAGCGTTCATAGTGGAAGAAAATGTCGCGTTTGAACCAAATTTGGCGATGGCAAGAGTTGTCGCGCACACGCACCACTTCCCGAAACACTGGAGAAAGTCAGCGCACAAGCTGGAGGTGAAAAGCGAATTCACGAACGATCTCTTTCCTCTGAAAGCGACGATGTTTTTTGAGGAGTTGGTCGGTATTTTCCTGTGCCCGTTCGTTTTGTGGTTTCCTTTGAGCGATTCTGCGGGTGAAATCGTCGAGTTTGTGAGAAATTCGACCGCTCGAGTCCCCGGAATTGGCGACGTGTGTTCATTATCTGTGTTTGATTTCTCAAAACATGGGAATAAACGGTACGGTGCGAAAACCAACGCGAGGAAGCACATGCGTTCGCGACAAGGCAAAATGGAAAAATCCTTTCTGAGTTTCACGGAAGCTTATCCAGATTGGAACCCAGGAGAACGTGGGCTTGAAGTTTTAGATAATTTACGACGATTTGCAACGAAACACGAAAGTGTTGTGATGTCCAAGTCTTTGCATTTTGGCGCCAGCGCTCTCCCGCCGAGGTCGATGTCGCCAACGATAGGAGGTGGTGTGACGACGCCTCCGGGAAGTTTTCATCAACATCAGCACCACGCGAATAGTATCATGCGAGGTAGCTCGATATTTCGAGATCGCAGCAACGATGAGTCTAAGAATAGAAAACGCGGCGGGAAATCGTTCGGCATTGGTGTCCACGGCATCTCGAGTCCATCTAGTAGCAGGTTTGGTGGGAAATCATCTCTTCGCGGAGGAGGAGGACGAGGAGTAGGAGATCAGCAACAACAAGCCACGTCTTCTTCGATAGTCACGGGCGACGACGAGCTCCCACTTCTCGACGCCTGGCTTGCAAACACAGCTTCGAGTCATCAAGTCATGCAGTGCTTTTACGAGAGAGCGTTGGAAAGGGAGGAAGACGATAGCGCAAACAGTGGCAGCGATAGCGATTACGACAACGACGATAACTTCATCGACGACATTGCAAACGTATTATCAAGCCAAACGATGACGACGACTGCGAACGTCGATTTGATTTAGAATACATTGAAATGCTGCGAGAGCAAATCTGATTGTTGTGCGTTGTGTAAAAATAAAGAATGAGTGTGTACTTTTACTTGTACAATTTGAAACTATTTCTTCGTTCGCTTTGACGCAGTTTTCTTTGTTCCAGCGGCTGCGTCTTCAGCTTCAGCTTCTCGCTTCTTTCCTCTCGCTTCTGCGCGGTTCCTTCGAGCCGTTCTAGGCGTCGGTTTTGCGTCTTCTTTCTCCTCTTCAGCGTCAATCTTTTCCACTTTCTTCTTCGCCGGCGTCTTCTTCGGCGCTTTCGTTTCTGTCGTCTTTTTCGTCGTCGCTTTTTTAACTACTGGTGTTGCTACCGCTTTCTTCTTCGTCTCTTTCGTCGTCGTTGTCGCTTTACTGGTTGTCTTTTTCTTCGTTTCTGTCGTCTTTTTAACGCTCAAATCTTTCATCTTTTCCGCAAGTTTCTTCTCGTATCCGCCTTCGAAGTCGTAATCGATACCACTCTCTTTAATCTTTTTCATCCTCTCCTTCTCCTTCTTTGCCAACTTCTTCAACCGATTCCTCTCCCCTTTCTCATCTCTCTTCTTGTTGTGCTGCTCGGCTGCCCGTTTATTCCACGGCACAATCTTAAACCCGCTCCTCTCGGCTACTTTCTCTCCTAAACCTCCCTTCACGCCTTTAAACGTCTCCGGATGCACGTCCTCCGGTCGCATCAACTTCACTTTCAACACGTGATTACCGAGCAAGTAATTATCCATGCTCTCCGCCACGATAGACGCCACTTCCGCGTGCTTAAACTCCACGAACGCGTAGTGCTTCGATTTCCCGGTTTTCTTATTCCTCGAAACTTTCACGCGCAACACGTCCCCGAACTGCCCAAAGTACGACCGCATTTGCTCCTCGTAAAAACCGTGCGGCAACGAGCCGACGTATATCACTCGCGGCTTCGAGCTCTTTTTCTTCTTCGTCTTCGTCGCGCTCGGTAAAGCGACGAAATCCCCCGTGGGTTTCATCTTCGTCGTCGTTTTTTTCGCGGTTGCAACCACCGCGAGCGTTTTATCCGCGTATTCGCTGTCTTCGTCGATAAAGTCGCCACTTCTTCCCCCGTCGGCGGCGGCGGTTTGTGCGCGTCGGTTTTTCTTCATCTCTCTCTTCTGTTTCCCGGAAGGTTTCGAGGACGTTTTGTGCTTCGACGGCATGATTGTTTTATTACTTTTAAATACTCTCGCTTCTCTCTCTCTCTCTCTCTCTCGCTTTGTTTGTTTGCCGTTCTTTCGTTCGCGCGGCGTTTTGTTAGAGTGCGTGCGTGCCGCGAATCGAATTTTTGACGCGTTCGATGATGTAAACTTTTTCGTGATGGGGAAAAAAAATGTGTGCTTTTTATAAATACTACAAGTACTATTTCGTTACCATGATGCTTTTACAACGACGCAAACGCGGACGAAACCGCACGTCTGACGAACGCGACTTTCTCCCTCGCACTTTCCGCGAACGATTTTTGGTTTTGGTTTTGGTTTTGGTCTTCCAAATTGTCCCCTAACGACCACACCAAGAGCATAAACAGGAGGATAAAAACACACGCGGAATAAAAAGCGCGCGCGAGCTTCGCGGCGAAGTCTCCTTTTCCAGCCAAGAGTTTCTCTTTTTCTCTTTCAAACTGTTTAGATTTTTGCTCGAGTCGAGCGATGGCGGCGAGTTCGCGTTGGCGAGCGAGGGAAAGCGAGCGCTCGAGCGCGCTCTGCGAAATTTCCATCAGCTTTGTCGCGGTCGTCGTCGGATCGTCTTCTCTCGTCGTCGTCGACGACGCTCTTTCTCTTTTGCATTGTCTTTGTTCGATTTCGGATCGGAAGCTCGCTTTTTGAACTTCGAGGTTCTTCTCGTACTTTGCGCGTAGTCGCGCGAGTTCTACGCTATCGATCGGGTTGCTTCTACTAATGCTTCTACTAATATCATCATCATGGTCATTATTATCTTTGCCTTTGTTTTTCTTTTTCTCAATCGCGAGCAGATCGAGTTCATTCATGGCGATGGAATACCGAGCGTGCGTTAAAGGCGCAAAGTCGACGATTCCAGCGGTCACGTACCAAGGCGGTTGGTACGTTATCTCTTTACCTGCGTATAAGATCGTCTTATCGTACGGTTCCATCACGAATACGCGTCTGTATACGTTACGGATGATAGATACGACCAGTCCCACGAATTTTATGCCGAAGAAAGCGCACGCAAACACGAAAAGCGCAATCAAAACAGCGCGCACCTTCGCATCGCGCTCGCGTTTTTGTTTCAGTCGGATCGTCTTCAGATGCTTCTCGCGTCTGTATATGCGCTGCAGAGCGACAACGCATCGAATTTGGTGTAACTCTCTTTCTAATTTAATAATTTCTTGTGGATTTTTGTCCTCCGTGAGATGTCGTTTTTGCAATAAAGCCGTGAGTATCGACCGCGTGATGAACGACGATTTGTCGTTTTCGTTGTCGTCGTTCTTCTCGTCTTCATTATACGAATTTCCACTCTCTGTATTCGCGGTTTCGTTATCATCGTTCGCGCGCGCGTCGTCGCTCAACACGTCCGAAAAAGTCGAGGCTTCGCTCGCTTCTTCTTCCTTGCGATGATGAAGCTCTTTCTTTTTTTCTAATGATTTTCTAACGTTCTTGTTACTATTATTATCGGCGACTGTTGCCGCGGCGGCGGTGGTGGTAGTAGCGGCCGAACCATTCCGATCGCTCGCGCTTTTCTTTTTCGGTGAACTACTTCCGTTTTTAACTCTTAAATCGCTCGAACTTCCATTCCCTGATCCTAAAAGCTTCTCCGCCAATGCGCTGCTCACGAACGAGTTATTCTCGATGAACTGTTCCCTCTCCCGTAACTTACCGTACGCGCTCGCGAACGCCTCGTCCGCTTCCGCTCTCAGCTGTTTCTCCTTCTCTACTTTTCGCTTCAACTTATTCACTCTCCCGACGATTTCATCCGTCAACCGATCTTCCTCCATCGCTTTCTTCCTCTCCTTCTCCGCTTCTCTCAACCGAATCTCGCTTCTCACCAACTTCGCCGTGTAATAACAAAACCGCTTCATCTCTTCTTTTTCCTTTTTTCGCAAACTATCCAGCTCCATCTCCGTTCGCGTTTTCATCACCTCCGGCATGTGCACTTTCAACCCCATCTTGTTCAAATCTTTCGAAAATTTCAGCGCGTTTTCCTCCAGAAGTTTAATCTGCGCGTCGTGCGTTTTTTGCACGTAATCGGACCAGTTTTGTTTCATCTCTTGGAACGAATTCATCTGAGGAAACGAGATTTTGTGTAAAGAGTTTTGCGCGTCGAAGAGCAACGATTTGAACGACGATTTACTGTTGTTTTTGTTCTCGCTCGAAGTCGCCGTCTTTCCTCCATCGTCTTTGACCGCCGCTGGTGCCGCCGTTGCCGCTGTCGTCGTCGTCGTCGCACGCCGCGCGGCGTTGTTCCCACTCGACGAGGATTTGGATTCGTCAACAACCGCGTCGTCGTCTTTCGTCTTCGAAGAGAAAAAAGAAGAAGCTAAGTTGTTCTTCTTCTCGGGGGCCGCTTTCGCGTTCCGACCGAACATTTCTCTCTCTATTCTCTCTCTATCTCTCTCTCGCGTGCGCGCAGCAACAGCGTAGTAGTAGCGTGTCTCTCTTTTCTTTCGTGTTCCACAAAGAGAGGAGAAGAGAAATGGAAAAAAAGTCCAACAGGACGAGAAAACAACGAATTTATTTATTTAGGGTGTTAAACCCTAATCATTTTTTTGGTGCCTTTTCACCGCCTTCTTTTTCCGGTTTTGGTGTCTTTTGGCGGTTTGTGCGAGAGATAAGACACAAGCCGCACGCGCGTCAGTTTTAAGTCGAGAGAGAGACGTCGTCAAAAAGTAAAAAGCAGCATGTCCGGAGAAGAAGAAAAAACCTCGTTCGTCGGTCGCAACAGCAAAGTCTGGTTCCTCTGGACGTGGGCGTTGCTCATTTTTGTCCTCGACGGCATCGTCTACGCGCCGGATGCGCCCCCGGGGGAGAGCGATTGGGAGTACGGAGGCGCACTCATGCTGATGGTTTTAATAGTCGCCGCGATTTGGGGCGGGTTTTCCATCCGAAAGACGGAGAATACGTTTAAGGCGGAGCAAAAGAGAAAATCGGAGACGAAGACGTTGGCGGAGTTGATGAGCATCAACATGGGCGCGTAAAAGAAAGGGAATAATAGAGAACGCGGTTTTATTCCTCTTGTTGCGGGAAGCGTCGTGCTTCGCGCTTACGGAAACCTAAAACGTATTTTAAAAATGTTATCGTAGACAAAGTATACACACATTCTTACTATTATATATGCATCAAATTAAAGTAACCCGCGGTGTTCGTGGAGTGCTGCGCGCGCGATGGTTTTGCTGCTTTTTGTTTCGTTGACTCTTTGTTGGTTTACATCTCACATGGTGTCGTACACGGAGGAGGCGCCTTTTTTCGCGTCCTTCGGCGAAGCGGCGTCGCCGTCGACGTCTTTTCCTCCAGATCGGAAGAGTTTGGCGAACATTTTTTTCAAACCGCTCGGGCCTTTGGGGTCTGCTTTGCCGTTTAAGTGTTCTTGGCTGCTCGAACGCTTCACGGCGACGACTTTATGTTGATCGTCTTGTTTTGACGCCGCGGCGCCGGAGTCTGTTTTTTGCGCTGCCGTTTGCGGCACGAACGGGGCGGATTTGGAAGAAAGTGTCGGTGGTACAAACGGTGGAGCGGATGGTTCGAGTTTTTTCGTCGTTGTCGTTTTCGTCGTTTTTTTCGTTGCTGTTGTCGTTGTCGTTGCCTGTTTTGACTTGGCTTCCGCGGACGTCCTCTTCTTCCCGTCAAAGGCGGTTTTGGTGTTGCTATTGTTGTTACTACTTTCCGTGCTCGCTCGAGATTTGCCGAAAGAACTTTCCGCAAACACTGATCCATCCACGTTCTTCTTGGTCATCGCGTTGGTACTCAATTCGACCACGTCTGATTTTCTTCTCCAGTTGTCCACTTTATCGCTCACGTGGTCCCCGGTGGCCCACTTGCGCGACCGGTGTTCCTCCAACGACCTTCGGGGAATCTCGTTCGGACATCGCAACTCATCGATAGATTTACGCTCGCCGGATTTTGAAACCACAAAATTGTCTTCATTCATCAATCTCTGATTCTCTTGGAATTCGTGCGCATCGAATCTACGCTCTGGCACGCCCGATCGGTTATTCGAGCTGGACGACCAAAACGACGTGAACTCGAAAGGCTGCAAATATTTATGTCCGTAGACGAATCTTCCAGATGGCAAATGCGTGATCGGAATAGCGTCCAGTGACATTGGCGGAGCGGAAACCTTTATCGCCGCATCTTCACCACCCGCAGCGCTGCCTTCCTTACCCCAATTGTACGGCCTCGCCTCGTCCATCGATTGCCTGGACGTCATCGGATCGCTCGGTTTGTGCGTAAACTTTTGATCTTGCGATCTCGGATCCGTGCTCGCCCTTCTCTGCGAGATCGCTTGAATTGCTCCCATACCTCGAACATCTTGTGAATGCCTGTGCGTCACTCTGCTACCCTGATCTCCGCTCAACGGCCACCTCGACGGACTCTTATTCCCGATTCTCGAGCAAAACGCAACCAGCGTCCCGTCCGTCCCGTGCCCGAAACTCAACGGCGCCGAATGTTCCGTCGCCGCACAAAACACCCTCCTGGTGACGCAATCTAAAACAATAAACGAAAACTTATGCTGCGTCCCGAGCTCTTTACACATCTCTTTCAAAGACACCGCCCGTTGTCTCAAGTCGCTGTGTTTATCTCTCACGTGGAAGAACTTATCCGCCAACACGTCCACTTTCAACGAGTCCGAGTGTAAAAGAAACGCGGCGTCGTGATATTCCGCGTGTTGCACTTTATCCGTCTTCGACGCGCGAATAAAACCTCCGCCTGGGTATATCGCGCGCTCGAACGTTTCCGCGGGTAAAGACTCAAACGCGTGCGTGACGCGTTTTCTGTTGTTTTTTCACACATTTACACAAAACACACACAATAAAGGATAAAAAAAAGAAGAAATTCGCGGTGAGTCATCATCAAAATCATCGAACAAAAACGAAACTAAACGCCCGCGATCGACGCCCGATCTGCGCGCAAACCGACTCTTCGCGATCGTCCACCCGTTCTCACTCTACCGCGCGCGCGAAAAAGCGAGCGAGCGAGCGAGAGTCAAGCAGCGCGACGATGTAAGAATATAACGAGAAGAAGACACAAAATTGGAAAAAATAAGACGCACTTCACTTCCTCCGGGTCGCACTCTTTCGCCGGCACGCACGCCGCGAACAAGCACTGATGCTTCTTATTAGTAGTGGTGGTGGGGTTACCACTCCCTCCTCCTCCTCCTCCTTCGGTGCTGCCGCTGCGATCGATCGATCCTCGCCACGAGTCCGAAGAAGCGCGCATCGTGTGCGTTTACCTTTTTTTTTAATGAGGGCGAAGAAGATATTTTTTATTCGTTTATACGTATTACGTTAAAACTCGTCGCGCGGATGCGAAGCTACGCGTTGTTTACTATTATTATTTTGCCTTCGTTCGTTCTCTCCTCGTTCATTCACACTCTCGCTCTCTCGAGAACAACCTGGACGACTTTCTCGGCGTCGTTGTCTCCTCCTCCTCCGTTGTTGTTGTTGTTTCGGAAAACGGTCACGCGAGCGGTATCGCCGACGTTTTCTTTCTCGACCAAAGCGACGAGCTCGGCTTCCGTGGAGACGGGTTTGTCGTTGAATTTAACGATCAAGTCGCCGGCGGTGATTCCACCGAGGCCGCGACGTGTTGGGAGTAAACCTGCTTTTTCCGCGTTGGTTCGCTCTTTGCCGGCGATGAAACCTTGGATGAGAACGCCGGGCGCGTCGTTTTTGTTTAGAGCTTTTTTCACCGCGTCGTCGGCGAAAACGATGTTTAAGGAAGGGAAATCGAGGACGGCAGAACCATCGTCGATATTGCCGTTACCTTTCTTGGAGTTTTGGATGAGTTGATCCGCGACGCGTTTCGCGACGTCGACCGGGATGGCGAAACCGACGCCTACGTTTTGCCCGGTATTCGTGAAGATGGCGGCGTTCACGCCAATCAGTTTACCGTCCGCGGAGACGAGCGGTCCACCACTATTCCCAGGGTTAATCGCGGCGTCTGTTTGCAACGCGCCAGAAACGAACGAACCTGGGAAGGTTTCCACCGAACGATTTTTACCGGAGATGATCCCAGTCGTCAGCGTGTGATCGAAACCGAACGGATTCCCGATGGCGAGCGCGATTTGTCCAACTTTTATTTCTTCCGCGCTCGCGCCAAACTGTACGGGCGTCAAAACGCCTCGTTCGCAGTTTATTTTCAAAACCGCGATATCTTTAGATTTCGCGTAACCAACTAATTCGCCCGGGTACACCTTCGATTGGCCATTCGGAAGCTCCACGGTTACTTTCGCCACCTCCCCTATCTCTCTCCCTTTCGGTATCGCCGATATCGCGCTCGACACCACGTGATAATTCGTAACGATGTACCCATTCTCGCTGTCCCAAACGATCCCAGACCCGTTCCCTTCTGGCACGATGGCTCCTGCTTGCGCTTTTTGCCCTCCGGATTGCGACAAAAGCGTCACGTCGACGATGTTCACGCACGCCTTGGACGCGCGCGCGAACGCTTCGGTTATTTGCTTCTCTTTCTCGCTCAACTGCGTGGGTGCGGAGACGAATCGTTCCGGCTGCGGCACCACCGGATCCGCCTCGCTTCGCTCTCGCTGTTCGCAGAGAAGACAGATAAAACTCGTTCCGCCGACGAGAATTGCGTCGCGACGCGTCGTTTTCTTCCTCGTCGTTTTCTTCTCTTCATCATCATCATCATCTTCTTCTTCTTCTTCTTCTTCTTCCAAAGCGTCGTCGTCGTAATCGTAATCGTCCCGACAGTTACCAGAAGAAGATGATGAAGAAACAACGCTCACTCGAGAAGAGCGACGAAAAAAACACCTCCCGCTGGTCGAACAGCGCGAAGAAAACGAGGACCTCCCGCGACGAGTCGCGGCACCAACGACGATCGACGACGTCAGCAGACCGGCGCTTCTTTCCAACGTCATAATGTGCTTTTCTTTCTTTTTGTGTTAGATTTTTTCCCCACTTTTCTCCATTTTTTGTGGGGAAAAAAAGCGCATCGGCGTATCTTCTCTTCGTATCAGACAGATAAAGAGAGAGAGAGAGAGAGAGACGCAGATCTCCGTGCTCTCGAAGAGAGAGAGAGAGAGAGAGTATTTTCTTCTTCTTCTTCTTCTTCTTCTTCTCTCTCCCCTCTTTTGGTTGGTCGTTGGGATTTCTTTTTCCACGCGTATACATCTCATCAACTCATCAGAGTAACGCATTGTTTCTAAAAATGGAACCACCGGCTTTTAACGTCGTTCGAAGAGGAGGAAAAGGGCGAAGGCGCGAAGACGGGTTTTTGATTTTACCGTCTTTGCTCTTTTTCGTTCTTCTTTTCGCCGCTTTGGCGATGATGGCGCTTTGCTGTTGTTCTGTCGTCGCGGACGGCCACGGTGGCTTAGTTGGTGAACCGAATGGTGGAAGTGGTCTCTTCTCATCATCGACTTCTTCGCGTCCGAGGAGGACGCTTCAACAGACCAACGCCGAGGAAAACGACGACGAGAAAACAACGTCCTCCATAGAATTATACGTCATGATTCCGTTCGTGTGTGGTTTAGTTGGATACGTGACGAACGTTTTGGCGTTGAAGATGACGTTTTATCCGCTGGAGTTTTACCCGCGGTGTTTAAAGTTTGCGCAAGTTCCCGGGCAACCGTTTGGGTTGTTGGGCGGGTGGCAAGGCATCATACCGTCCAAGGCGGGGAAGATGGCGGAGATTTTGGTAGATTTAATGACGGAAAAGTTGATCGACGTGAAGGAGACGTTCGCGAAATTAGATTCGCACGAGTTTGCGCACGTGTTTAAGCAACCGATGAGGGTGAAAGTGAGAGAACAGTTCGAGGAGGTGATGACGGAAAACGCGCCGGATTTGTGGTTGACGCTGCCGGAGTACGTGAAGAATGAAATCGTGGAAACTGTGATGGAGAGATCGCCGTTGTTTTTAAAGACGTTGATCGACGCGTTGAAAGAGAGGGTGTATGAGGTTTTAGATTTGAAGAGTATGGTCATACGATTAGCGGAAGATAATAAGGATAAAGTGGTGCAAATGTTTAAAGACGTCGGCGAGAGCGAGTTTCGATTCATCGAGGTGAGCGGTTTGTATTTCGGCTTTTTGTTCGGTTTAGTGCAAATGGGCGTGTTTTACATCGTCGATCAAAGTCATCCGGAATATGGGATATGGTTGCTGCCGTTATTTGGATTCGCGACGGGGTATTTAACCAATTGGGTCGCGTTGACGGTGATTTTTAAACCGGTTGAACCGATACATTTCTTCGGCGGGTGTTTCACGTTGCACGGCGTGTTTTTGAAACGACAGGTGGAAGTTTCCGCGGAGTTCTCCAGATTAAACTATTTGCACTTTTGCAACGCGCAAAATTTATGGGACGAGATGATGCACGGAACGTTCCGAGCAAAGTTTGAGAGCTTGATTCGAAAATCGTCCAGGGAGTTTTTTGATTCGCAAGCCGGCGTAACCGGCAAGTATTTGACGAACGAGTTTTTAGGTAAACACGCGTACGAAAAGATCACGGATCAAATGAGCGATTTGCTCGTTAGAGATATCGAGCACATAATTCCGCACAGTTTCGAGTACCAGGACGAAGCGTTAGAGATTGAAGTCACCGTGAGCGAGAGGATGGGCGCCTTGCGATCGGCGGAGTTTGAGAGAGTTTTGCACCCGGTGTTTGAGCAGGATGAAATTAAATTAATCATAGTCGGAGGCGTTTTAGGCGCCGCGGTTGGCGTGATCCAATATTACGCCGCTTTCGGGGGATCTTGAGTATTCACCAAATCGTAAATCGTAGTTGTAAAAAATGTAGTAGAAGAATGTGCTTTCGCGAGAGGCGAACGATTAGTAGTAGTGAGTGTGTATCGATGCATCTTGGTACGTAAATTTGGAATCCTCATTACATCCTCATTTTCTCTTCGGTTATTAAAACTAAAACTCGTCGTGAATCGGCGGTCTCGTCGGGTCCAACTTTGTTCTCTCCGCGATGAATTTAACAAACGAAGCTAAATCTTTTCTCTCGTCGAACTCTTCGTGTCTCGGCTTATCTCCGCTCTTGTAGAAATAAATGGTCGGGTAGGATTTGATGTGGATACCTTTCGCCTCGTTCTTAGTCGCGTCCATCTTGGCGATGGTAATCTCGTCGTAATCCCTGTACATCTGCGCGAGTTTATCCCACAACGGCATTAATGCCTTACTCGTTTGGCACCACGGCGCGTAAAAGAACAACATGACGTTTTCGTCCGATTGCGTGACGATTTCATCGAAGGTTCGTCCGACCACGACGGTGGCTTCGTTCGCGCTCGGCGCGCTCTTCGGCGGTTTCTCGGATTTTAAAATCGGCACCAACTTCCCTTTTTCGTACGCATCTACAAACTTGAGTAAATCATCATACACTTTCGACGTTTGCGATGCCATCTCTTCCTCGTATTTCGGGTTTGGAATATCGTTGCCGTCGTGATCCTTGATTGTTTTCATGACTTCTTTTTTCCCTTCGTCCGGTTTTAACGAACCTTTATACGCGTACTTCAAATCGTGCGCGTACAATCTCACCGTCGGCGTATCTTTCGATTTGATGGCAAAAAACGAATACAGCGCCTGCTCGTCGTAACCAACGGAAATGAAGTGCACCTTCCCGTACAACTTGTCCGCGGCTTTCGCAAATTCCGCCTCCAACTTGTCCGCTTCCTCCTCGTTTTGTTGTTTGAACAAAAATACGTTTGTGGCAATCGGCCCTTCAAAGACCCTCTCCATTTGATCCTTCTTCGAAAAGTCTACCACCTTCGGAACCATGTTTGTCGCGATAAACTCTTTAATCTCCTCCAAACTGTTCACGTTTCCTTGAAAATGCGCCGGCTCCGCGAAATCTCGAAACATGATGATCCCCGGTTGTTGCGTCTTGTACTTCTCCGTGGCGATTTTCGAACTCGTCTCCCCGAAATCCAAATGAAAATCATACGCCGCCGCGTGGAAATTATCCAAATGCCCGGTATCGTCGAAGAAACCAACGATACAAACTGGTCTCCCCATCGTAAACACGTGCACATCGTCCACGCCTTCCAACCACGCCGCCGGCTTGTGGTGCGTATTCCTCCTCAACCACTTCCTCAACCCGTCGCTTCCGGCGACGAGCGACCCTTTATACTCCTTCGGTTGCCCGTGACGAAACAAAACCACCTGAGGATACGTCTCCACCTCAAACTCCTCCGCCAGCGCTTTCTCGACCGTCGCGTCCACTTTCCCAAACTTCAGCTCGGAATCGCTGGAAATCGTGTGCGACGTCCCCATCTCGTGAAATTGCTTCAAGAACGATTTTGAGTGCCCGTCCCACGGCGCGTAAAACGTCACCAACACGTGCTCGCTAGACGTGGTAAACCTCTGAAAATTGTCTTTCGTCAAAACCTCCACGTGTTCATCCGTCCCTTTCGTGTACTGATGCACGTTCGGATCCTCGGCGACGTTGATGGCTTCCGGCGCGTCCTCGTCGTCGTCGTCGTCGGAATTGTCTCTTCCTCCTCCCCCGCGGTTCGACGACGACGACGACGACGATGATGGCATTCGTCCTCTCTTCGGCGCGGCTTTCGCGGCTTCCGCGACATAATTATTGGTCCCGAAAAGAGACGAAGAAGAAGAAGAAAAACAAGTGAGCGTCAAGAACAGCGCGATCGCCATCTTCGCGAGCAGAGCGTTGTTGCCTCTCAGAGCTCTTCTTCTTCCTCCTCTCGTCGTCGTTGTTCTTCGACGCGTCGTCATCGTGCAATCCTGAATTTTCCAATCGGGGGAACTCGACGAACGAATGTGAATATTTTTTGTGGGAGATTTTTTCCTTTTTAGGGTTTAGGGTTTAAAAGTTTTTTCTTCCCCATCGCGAACGCGCATCGTCGTCAGAAAAGAAATGTCGCTGCTGCCGACGACGACGAGTACGACGACGTTCAGAAGAAACGCTTCTCTCTGTTTTAAAACCACCAACAAAACCGCGAGCGCAACAACCACCAAGTTTTTTTCGTCGTCGTCGTCGTCGCGCGGCTCTGTTCCTCTTCTCCTCTCGAGGAGGAGAAAGATGCGACGATTGAAAAATGTCATCCTCTCGTCGTCGTCGTCGTCTTTGGCGACTTTGTGGACCGCGCGATCGCCGGTGCTCTTCTCTTCTCGTCGTTGCGAGAGTAGTTTTTTGAGGAGCGGGCGCGGTGATGGTGGTTTGTTGCGCGGTTTGGGGCGGTTTCACTACTCCGCGCTCGCCGCGACGACGACGACGACGACGGACAACCAAAAATACGAAGGAGAAGATTTCGAAAAAAGACGCGGGAAAAAATTTAATAATACGACTGCAAAGTCGAAGAAAAACGACGCGACGGCGAAGACAACAAAATCGCTTTGGGCGCAAACCGCCTCGGAGGCAATTCCAAACCCAGAGACGCTTTTAACGTATCGATGCGCGGAAAATCTGTCGAACGCGCAAGCGAGCGCGGTGCTCTCGCCGAATCCGTCCTTCGTGAGAGTTTTAGCCGGGCCGGGAAGCGGGAAGACGCACGTGTTAGTCTCGCGCGTGCAGCATTTAATCGAGGATCAGAACGTGTTGCCGGAGAATATTTTGTGCATCACGTTTACGAATAAAGCGGCGAAGGAGTTGAGGAATCGTTTGGAAAAAGCGATGGGAGCGGAGGTGAGTCGAGCGATTACGGCGGGGACGTTTCACGCCGTCGCGGCGAGGATTTTGAGGAAGCACGTGGATAAGTTGCACGAAGAGTTGGAGAGAACTTCCGATTTTACGATTTACGACAGCGACGATAGTAAATCGGTGGTGAGAGATATTCTGGTGGAAAAGTTAGGGCAATCGAAAAAGTCAGCCGCGCCGTTGCCGATGAAGAATTTTATCAGCGCTGCGAAGAGTTCGATGAAAACGAGCGTAAACGTAAACGCGAGGACGGCTATGGATTCCGCGTTGAGAATGAAAGCTAGAAAAGGAAATAGTACTAGCAACTTCGATGATGATGATAGTAATGATGAAAGGGGACGGTCATCGATGATGGCTTCATCGTCATCTTCAGGCATCGCGTTACTTCGCGAGCAATTTGATATAGTCTGGTCGGAATACGAGCAAAAGTTGAGAGAGGCGAACTCGTTTGATTTCGACGATTTGCTCTCGACGGTTGTCTATTTGTTTGAAAACAGACCAGACGCGAAACGATACTTACAAAACCGATGGTCGCACGTGCTCGTTGACGAGTTTCAGGACACTTCTTTGGCGCAATATGAAATGATTCGGCATTTAGGTGAGAGAGCCGAGACTCTGTTCGTCGTCGGCGATGCGGATCAAGCCATTTACGGTTGGCGAGGCGCCGAGGTGTCGAACATCCGATCGAGATTTGACGACGATTTTAGGAACGCGCAAACGTTTCGATTGACGACAAATTATAGGTCAACTGCAACCATTGTCTCTGCCGCGAGAGCGGTCATTCAACAATCGGAAATACCGAGCGCGTTGATGTCTTGGGATGCGATTAAGGAAGGCGGACAGGACGTGGCGGTTGTGGAAGCCGGCGACGAAAGAGAGGAAGGTGCATTTATTGCCATGCAAGTGAAACAGATGCTAGAAGACGCGGAAAAGAAGACGGCAAGTAATAATAGGAGTAGTGATGATGATAGCTTAGAAGGATTAAGGAAGAAAGATATTGCGGTTTTGTATCGCACGAATACGCAAGCGCGCGCTTTGGAGGAAGCCTTTGTTCGTGCTGGCGTTCCGCACGTAGTCGTCGGCGACCAAAGTTTTTACGGTCGCAAAGAAATTAAAGATTTGATTGCATATTTGCGAGTCGCATCAAACTCAAGCGATGGCGTGAGTCTTCGACGAATTATAAACACGCCAACGAGAGGCATTGGAGAGAAAACGATAGAGAAACTCGAGGAGTGGGTGAGTCGGTGCGAAGCGCCGTCGCTCGGCGCGGCCTTATTTGATCGCGCATGGGCAACGAATAATAGCAGTGACGACCCAGACCATGCCATCTTACCGTCTGCGAAAGAGATTGGAATAAGTGCGCGCGCGCGCAATTCTGTCCTCGCGTTCGCGAAAACTCTCATAGAGATTCGGAAGACCGCGGATACGGTGACCAACCCGGGGGAGGTGCTTAAAAAAGTCATCGCAATGACTGATTACGAGAACTACGTTAAGGATAAGGACGACGCGAGCGAACGATGGGACCACGTAGCTGAGCTCATCCAACTCGCTACTGATGCAGAAGAAAATCTAGCGGAAAACGATATCGAAGGAGATGGCACGAATGCGGTGAGTAAAAGTCCCAAGACGACTTTAGCCGCGTTCTTGGAAGGCGTCTCTTTACTCTCCTCCTCCGAAGCGACGCACGGCAACGAAACGTTCGACGACGAGGAAGACGAATCGAGAAAAGAACGCGCAGATGCCGTTAAATTGATGACCCTTCACGCGTCAAAAGGTGCCGAATTTGACGTCGTATTCATAGCTGGATGCGAAGACGGATTAACGCCAAGCGCCCGAGCGAATGAAAGCGTGGAAGAACGCGACGAGGAAGTTCGCTTGTTTTACGTTGGCGTAACGCGAGCGAAAAAGAAGCTCTTTCTGTGCCACGCGAGTACTCGCAGACGTTTCGGAAGCAAGCCAGAAGTGCGCACTCGCTCCCCGTTCGTCGATGCTATCGCAGAGGCATTGGGCCAATCAGGAAATTCAAACGTATTGAAACCGAAAGTGCCAAAGTCAGCGAAGCCAGCGAGGAAAAACACTTCTACTTTTGATTGGAAGAAACGCATCGTTGTTGACGTGAACCAAGAGAATATCAACGGCGGAGGTGGCAGTGGGGATGACGAAAAAGCGCGCCGACTCCGTCGCGCTCGCCAATCTGTCGCCAAAGCAACTGGGTTAGACGGGGCAAATTCTATCGAGTTTTGAAAAAAGTTTGTAGCGACGAGAAGCCGCGCGCGAGAAAAACGTCAATCAAATTTCTCTTTGTTCTTTCAAACGAGAATAATGTTGCGACGTTTTTTACTCGCGCTGTTCGTGGCATCACGATCTGTAAGCGCTCAAGTAGTTGCGCCAAGACTCGCGACGAGTTCTCGCGCACACGACGCAGAGATTGTAAAACAACAACAACGTGTTTTGGACTTTATGCCGTGCTCGGAGAGAAAACTATTGTTTCGTCCACACCACGAGAGTTTTTTTCCGGACGACCCAGAAGTGCTTTCGCGACGACGCGAAGCCACCGGCGAGAATGAAGTTGCGCGAAGGATATCGCACCCAGTTGGCGCGTGTTTCACCGCGCGTTTACCTGAAAGCATCGCGAACAACTGCATTCCTGACGTCCTTCTCACATTGGACGATCAGATTTATAGTGCGGATGTTTTTCGAGTTTCGGAGTACGTGGACGTTCATTTCCAATTAGAGCGACCATGCGATTCGTGCGAACTCAAAATTCAGGTCAATTGTCTCTCTGGCGACGTCGAATCTGTCGCCGCGGAGAGATTGAAAACTGTTTTCACGACTGTCTGGATTGAAACGGTTACGGTCAAGCCGACTTTTTTCAACCACGCGGCGACGCTTGCGATTGTTCAAGCGGAAAAGAATTCGAACGAAACTCTCACTGAAGAAGAAAAGTTGGAAATCAAAGAAGGTCTGATAGAAACCACCGTGACGAAGTGGCCGTGTACTGAAGAGAAAGTCGAATGCGATGAAAATGGCGTGCCAACGCACGAGCTGCCGCAAGAGCTGAAAGACAAAATCGAGTACGCCGAATACATCGCCGAAACGATGGAACGCAATAAAACGGTTACGCCGTTCCACGCGGTTCCTGAATTCGTTCGCAACGGCATGAACTCGTATTAACACGAAGTTTTGCGCACAGTGCTTCGCATCTACTTTCTGGGTAATGATAGTATTCTGTTTATTATTATGCCTTTGAATTGCTTTCAATTAATAATTTGTAATAGTACAACTAAACTGACGCGCTTTCCGCGTCTCCTGCTTGCTCTCTCTCTCTCTCTCTGAGCGCCAACATCATGCTAAAAATATTATCGCCTCGCTAATATGCGGCGCTTTTCTCTCACTGCGCCAACAAATACTCCAACGCCTCCTCTTGGTTAAAATTACACTTCGCCAGCGCCCTCTCGGCGTCCTGTTCTAGAAAACCCATCTCCATCAACTTCATAACCTTCGGATCTTTCACCGGTTCTATTTTCTGTTTTTCCTTCGCGTACTTCTCAGTCCACTCCTTCGCTTGCGCGTCAAATTGCGCGCGATTTGAAACGTACATCTTTGCAACCACCGCGTCCTGCGGATCGTCTGGCTCCGCCGCCGCCAACAGCGCTTGCACCGACAACAGCGCCGTCTTTATCGTCAGCGCCGGCGTCCACTGGTCCTTCAGAACGTCCAAGCATATCGCGCCGCTTTGCGAAGAGACGTTCGGATGCCACACTTTGGTCAAAAATTTCATCTTCGGAGGTTCGAACGGGTACGAATTCGTGATGTGAATGTCGACGAGGAACGTGCCTCCTTGGTACGGCGTATCCGACGGACCTGTTGCGTTTTGCGCGCGCGCGCGAGTTCGTTTCACAAAGAGAAGAAGAGAGGATCAGACGACGTATTTTTTTTTCCCGCGTAATAAGAAACGCCAAGCGCCGGTACACGAGAGAGAGAGAGAGAGAGAGGATCCGAAAAATGAGCGAAAGCGCGCCTCGTCCTTCCGCGCAAACGTAGCTTTTGCATCGAAGAAGAATAAGAAGAAGAAGAAGAAGAAGCGCGAGAAAAACGAGAACAATGATTTTGCGATTTTTCGACGATATATGGAAAAGGCACATCTTCATCATCATCAATCCCGGGGAAGAAGAAGAAGAAGCACAAGAAGAAGAGACACACACGACGCACCGGTAATCGTCCCGCGCATGTGTGCCAAAGAATCTCCATCGACGAGTTCTACCGATACGCCCGAGGCTTTATCCGAGGCGATTTCGCGCAGTTCTTTCGATAAGCGATTCGTGTCCATGTTCTCTGACTTTTGACGACGCGTTTGTGCGTTTTTGCAAAAGAAGAATTTTTTTTGTGTGCGTGTGTTTAGGGTGTCAAAAGTAAACCCTAAACCCTAAAACCGAGCACCGGGAAAAAAAGTGCTTCGGGAGAAGAAGAGCGAACGAACGAACGCAAAACAACGCGCACGACGCAATATATAATAATGACGACGACGACTTCGACATCGACGAGTTTCTGGCGCTTTTGCCGCGCGCAAAAAAATGTCGCGAGGAGGAGGAGGAGGACTTTTACTACTACTACTCGAACGGCGTTTTCGTCGTCGTCGTCGTCGTCGTCGTCTTTCAGCGCGAAGGTGGGGGCGCTGAAAAATGACGACGACGACGCGTTTAATGATGCTTCTCTCAGCGGCGAGTTCGTACCGTTTGCGATTGAGCTCGCGGAGGCGGCGAATGGCGAGACGTTGAAATATTGGCGCGAGTCGTTCGCGGTCGAGACGAAAGGCGACGAGAGTCCGGTGACGATTGCGGATAAAAACGCGGAATCGGCGATGCGGAAACTGGTCAAGAGTCGATATCCGTCGCACGCGATATTCGGCGAGGAACACGGGATCGAGTTAGGGGAGAAGAGCGAGGGAAATGGCGATGGTCACGAGTATTTGTGGGTGTTTGACCCCATCGATGGGACGAAATCGTTCATCACTGGGAAACCTTTGTGGGGGACGTTGATTGCGTTGTTGCGGGACGGCGAACCCGTACTCGGCGTGTTGGAGCAACCGGTGCTTAAGGAACGATGGATTGGGTGTAAAGGCACGCAGACGACGTTCAATGGGAATCCAGTTTCCGTTCACGGAGACGAGCAGAAAGCGTTGAACGAAGCGCTGATGTATTCCACGACGCCGCTCATGTTTTACGACGAAAACGAAGTTCGATACGAACAGTTGAAACGGGACGTGAAAATCCCAATGTTTGGCTGCGATTGCTACGCGTACGGTTTATTAGCGTCCGGTTTTTGCGACATCGTCTGCGAAGCGGATTTAAAACCGTACGATTACATGGCACTCGTGCCGATAGTCTTAGGCGCGGGTGGAAAAATGACCGATTGGGAAGGCGAGGAGTTGAAGTTTATCGTCGGCGAAGGCGACGGCGAAAGCTTCCAAGGCGAGGTCCTCGCGACGGCGAGCGAAAGATTGTGGAAAGAAAGCTTGGCGAGTTTGAAGCGTCGATGATTGATCGATGAGACCGCGTGAGCGTAAAGAGAAAAACGCGTCGCGTATTAGATTTTTAAATAGCGATGATTTAGTAATACGATAGAAGCCGGCGTGTAGTCTTTGACGCGTACGTTGTTAACCCCTCTCTTTCTCTCGCATAAAAACACCGGAGAGGGAACGCTCTCCGACGAAAATAAGCGGAAAAAAAGTGCAAAAATCGTTACTTTTCTGTTTCACACCAACAGCGAGAGTCAACTCTTATTATACGCACAAAACGAACGGAGAATATAAAATAGCTCGCGAAAATGGTCAAGGTACGCGTTCCGACCGTTTTTTCGATCGTTCGCGCGTCGCGAGGCTCTATCTATCGCCTCTCGCGCATTTCGTTCATCTTTTATGCCTTTTCGCGGCGGGCGGTTAGTAGTGGAAAAAAAAAAGAGACCAAACGACGGACGGGATTGGATAAGACGCGCATCGCGCGACGTGGAAAAAAAGATCGTGTGAACGCGTAAACGCGCGCGGGGTGTTTTTGAGTGGTTTTTCGGGGAGAGCAGACGCGGAGCGCGGTTTCTTCGCCCCTTTCGAGCGCAAAGTTCGGAGGCGACGTTTCCCCGGATTTTGATTTTTGTTTTCCGCCCACCACACACAGACGACGACGACGTCTTTTCGCGCCGAGATTTTTTCCCCGCACTCACTCACAAAACTCAACACCTCTCTGTGTGTATCTATTTTTCGACCACGCAAAAACAGATCGGTAAAACGAAGATCACTCTCCCGCCGGCGAAGGAAATCGCGAAATACGTGTGCTTCATCTTTGCCTTGTGGGGCGTCGTCGCCGGCTTGTTTGGCGCGTTGTTATCCATCTCGGTGCAAATGCGAAGGTACAAGTACCGGTCCTTGCCGCAAAAGTTTATCGGCAGCTTTCGGTACGGGGAGAGCGCGGACGTGACGTACCCGACGAGTACGCGTGGGTTATATCCGTGGGTGGCGAAGAGTTGCGGTTTGACGACTACGTCGAACCCAGGTAGCTATGTGAACAATGACGTGACGTTGTGGCCGGAGTGCTTTCCGTCGGCGGCGGTGTCGAACCCGCTCGGTTTCGACGTGGATGCGTCGTGCGGCACGTCGTGCCAAAATCCGTTTAGCGCTCCTGCGTAAAAAACAACAACTATACATTATTAATTTCATCTACACACATACCCTAACTATAAGTAAAAGCACTACATCACTACGCTACTACGCTAGTAAAACTGAATACATACAATCTAGGCTGGCTGAAACCGATTTTCTACGCCAGTCATTGGTTGTCGTCCTCGGCCGTCGACCATTCTCGTAATTTTTTCCCCGTCGTTCAAAATCTCCACGCCTTCGCTCGTGTTTCCGCCACACCCTCGACTCATGCCGACGTCCACGCGCAAAACTTTCCCATCGCACGCTGCCGTGGCGCCTCCGCCGCCTTTTTGAATCGTGTGCCCGACGACCACTCTCTCCACGCCCGGTAAAAAGCGCAACGCTTTCGACAACTTGGCGCAGTCGCACCTCTCTTCATCCGTGTGTGCGTAATCTCTCGCCCAAACGATGCTTTGATCGGATTGCACGTGCGATGGTGGTACACCTCTCGGATTTTCCGCGTTGATTGCCCACTCTCGGATGTCTTTATTAATATTCTCCAACCCGTACAACGCGTGATGTTCTAAAACGCCCGCGTGAACAAACAAGGTCGATCCTACTCTTTCGGCGACGTTTTTTCCAGAGAAGAAGCGTTTCGTGAACTCACCTCCCGGACAAACCGCTTTCCATCGATTGATTGAGTGAACGTCGTCTTCGCGTATCCAGCTCGGAAGCTTTTCGTGTCTCTTCTCCCCAGTTTCGTACGCGCACCAATTTTTTTCCTTCTTCTTGCGATATCGTCTCTCCATTTGCTTCTCGCTTCCGAAGCACATCTTCTTCATCTCCATCCCAATCTTCTGCCGATCGCGCCATCTCGTAAAATCCGCGCATCCTTCCCGCTGCGCGTACCTAAATCTACCCGCAATGTTCAGCGTTTCGTGATTCCCTAATATCCTCACCAATTCACCTCCGCTTCTCTCCGCTTCTTCCGCGACTCTCTCGAGAAAGTACATCACGGCGACTTCGTCCGGTCCTCGATCGAGTTGATCGCCAACTTGCACGACGATAGTTTTACCCCCTATCCATTTATCCCTCGAGTCTGTCAAATTACACGCTCGAAACGCGCGTTTCGTCTGTTCCAAGTCGCCGTGTAAGTCGCCAATGGTGACCAATCGCTCCCGCGCCGCTCTTCTTCGTCCTCGTTCGTCTCCTTCCATCTTCGTGCCATCAACATCACCATCAGAAGAACAAGAAGAAGAAGCAAACGAAGACCCGCGCCCGGCGCGAGACGCGCACCCGGCCCCGCCCTGCGCGTGCAGCGTCCCCACAAAACTATCCACGAACGCGTCCCAAATCTTCTCGATGTCTTCGCACCGCTCCCTGTGCTTCTCTATCGGTGCTTTTGAAGAAGACGTGAAAGTCGCGATGAAATCCAAACTCTTCCTCTTCCCCGAGGCGAGTTTTGCTTTCCAACGCTCGAGGAGAACCGGGAACGTTTCGAGCGCTTTTTCTTTCGCGGAGGTGAAATAACCCATGACGAGTGATGTATGCGTTCTACTCTGTTTCTCACCGAGCCGCGCGAGAAGTTTCGCGTCGCTTCTAAAACCGGTTTGAAATAAACGCGCGAGCGAGTTTTTTGAAGTTTTGTCGTGTTGTGGTCTAAAAGTAGTAAAAAATTCAAAATAAAAAACGCACACTCTCTCGCCGAAACTCTATTCTTCTTCTTCTTCTTCTTCGACGGCGGTCAATCCCTCCAGCTTTTCCTCCAGTTGGTTCATGTCCTCGCCGTACTTCTCGACCATCTCTCGAAAGAGCCACTCTTTTTGCCGCTCCTCGAGGCCGAGAACCTCGAGCAAATCGTCCATTTCTTCTTGCAAATCTTTGAGCGCGTCCGCCTTCTCGAGGTCGAACCGCTCGCGCAACTCGTCTTCGCGAGAGGCGAAATCGTTTTCGGCGTCGCGCAATCCTTGGGCGATGCCGGCTTTTTTGGCGTTTTCGAGGAGCTGAGCGGTGGTTTCCGCGTCGGATTGGTTTCCGTTCCTCGCTTTGCGAAGAGATTGGAGTTCTTCTTCGGCTTCGGTGAATTGGTTTTCAACGGCTTGGTAGGCGGAGGCGAGCGACTTGAGCTCTTCCGTTTTCTCGCGGATAATGTTGGATTTGAGCTTAATTTCGCGTTCGAGCTGTGCGATGCGAGGGTCCTCTTTCTGTTGATGTTGATGTTGATGCGTAGAAGGAGGAGCGAGGGACGGTGATGGTACTCCCGCATTTGCTTCGGTTGCCATCGGGGCAGAGGTGGTCTGCGCGACGACAGCCGGTGCTTCTGTGTGCGCGCGAGAGTTTGCGACGGTTTCCGCGAGCGTCTTGTTTCTCTGATTCACCACGCGTAACTCGTTGTTTAACTGTTCGCACGTCGATTTTAACCTTTGCGCGTACGCCTCCGCGTCTTCGTTTTCTTGCCGATCAAAGGGCGACGTTTGCGTTCCGTTCATGCCTCCCGCGAAGCTCGCGTTCGAATCATTCGTCGACTCGCCGCCGTATAATCGAACGATAGCTTTGCGCACGTCCGGCTCAAATCTCTGAATGAAATGGGCCGTACTGTAATCGTACGCGTTGAATTCTTTTTCATTCGTGCTAGCCGCCTTCAGATCACCACCGCCGTTTGGCGACGACGTCGATTCTGCGAGTAATGCAGCCACGGTCGCTCTCGTCACCGTCGGTGGCGGCTTTGGCGGGAGCAAGGCTCTCTTAAAGCTGTCTGTGTGCATGACGTGTTCGATTGCGGCTAAGAAATCGTTCGTACCTATTCGTCTGGCGACAACATCGAGCACGTTGGATGCAATCGCGTAATCACGTTCGCCGTAATAGGCCAAACAACAACCTAAACACACGCACGCGAGCGTGCGAACATCTTCTAACGAAGAGTATTTAGCTAAATCACTCAGAGTTGGAAGATGTGAAGCATCTGAGGTGACGAATGAGTGTACGGCTAAAGCGCAATCGCTCAACCACGCGATGAGTAGCCGCAAGATGGCACATTGTAAACTTCCATTCGCGTCGTCTATTTTTTGTGCGATGGCGAGCGAACGAACGCATCGCGGAAGTAACAGCTCCGCAGATTTTGCCGATCCCATTTCGGAGAGAGGTTGTAAGTTGACCCGCAACGCGCGCATTTTCGCGTCTTCGTTATCTTCTAACATCGCTTTCAACGCAATCGTGCTCGCGTAACTTTCTATGAAATGCTGTTTCTTTTCGTCCTCAGAAATAAAACTCCCCGCGGAAGAAGCCGAGGAAGACGTCGACGTCGCTCTCAACATTGCGCGCGCGAACAAGCCGCCTAAACTGGTCTCGCCGGAGAAGTCGTCGTCGTCGTCGTCGTCGTTATCATTTTGTATGTCGTCGAATCCACCTAGCCCAGTTGGTGCTAACGTACTAACGAGTAATATTTGTCCGTCCGCATTACCTCTCACGGCGCTTTCCAAGGCCATGAGCGCCGCTTCGCGTTCTGATTTCGTCTCCGCTTTCAATGCCGTCCGTCCAAGTGCCAATAAAGCTGGTTCAGGACCACCGCTCCCTTTCCTGGTCTCTCTCGCAACTTCCGCGGAAAATAATCTCGCTTGATTCGCGTCGTGGTAATCCACCGCGTCTCTCAAAGCTCTCAACGCCGCCACTCGAATGGCTGCGGATTCTACTTTACCGTTCCCGAGCGCACACGTACACAACGCCTCGATCCCGCCTCTCGCCGCTAACTCTCCTCTATTAGTATCCCTGTTATCCTCTAAATTCGATAAAATCATCTCTCTCGCTTCCGCGTCCTGTGCAAATTCACTATCTTCTTCCTCGGGTAAGTTCACCGCGCCGACTAACAAAGACACCGATTCTAATGCGCACAAAGCGTTGGCCGCTTTCTGTGCTGGGTACGCCGCCGCTGCGATATCCGATCCTATCCGCCGTTCCAATCCTTTTAAAAACTGCACGAGTCTACCGACACACCCGTTCTCTCGAAACAACGACTGCGCTAACGCGTTCCCTCTGATCAAATTATTACACAATTCCAAACAATCTTGCACGACAATCCCGCCGTCTAATCCGTTGTTCGAAGCGCTCTCGCCGACTCCACCGGCATCGTCTCCTCCCGACGATTCCGCGCGTATGATATCAAACGCAACCTCAAACATCCCTTCAAACGCGACTAACTTTTGAATCTCGCTGTGCCCTTTTGTACACCTCGCCAATAAAAGCAACGTTTCGTTCCTCAACACTTCGCTCTTCTCTTTCCTCGGCGAGCAACTGTTTACGAGCACCTCCGACGCCCCGGGTGACTTCACGATCTCTTCTTGCACCTTCTTCCTCGTGTTTCGTCTGCTCGACATCGCGCACAAAATCTGCGTCGCGTGATATTTCACGTAAAAATCGTTCGAAGAAATCATTTGCAACAGGCTAAACACGTTCGCGCTCTTCGCCGACAAGGCCTCTCGATTCATTTCGCTCGCCGTTCGCGAATGCAGGCGCTCATCTCCTTCGTCGTTCGTTCCGTCCCTCTTATTCAAAACTCGCCGCTTCGTCTTCCCTCGCTCCTCGTTCGCTTCTCTTTCCTTCATTATTTTCAAATCTTCCTCGTGTTCTGTCGTCACCGCGGCGACTAATACTTCCAGCGCCGCGTGCGCGCACTCGCTCGTCGTCGCTTCCTCGCCCGCTTTCTCTCTCTCATTTTGCTCCTCTAACAAACAATCGAAAATCACATCTATCCCGCCAACTTTCGCCAAAACGACGTGCGATAACCTGCTCTCTCTCACGCAGTCTCTCAACTGATTCATGGCGTCTATTTTATCTTCCGTTAAAAGCGCGTCCGAGACTTGTTCGAGCAAGGAGATGGCGTTCGCTTCGTCTTCGGATTCGAAATTTCCATCGCGCGTGTTGAGCGTCGACGGAGCGCCGAGGACGATATTTTTAGCCACGCCAGCCACGGCGGATCGGAAACCCATTCCTGTGCGTGTGTGCGCGCGCGCGCGTATCGTTTGAAGATGCGTTTAAAAACGCTTTTGAAATGATTTGTATGTGATACTCTGCGCGTGCTTCAGAATATTGACGTTTTTCAACGGCTTGTCTAGACTAAAAAATGTACTCGTACGAAATACTCTCTCTCTCTCTCCCCAACGTCATCGATTTACGACCCATCCGCGAATCTCTGCGGCAAGCGCGCTTTAGAACTATCGACGACTGGACCAACCTCTGTCTTTGCCGTCGAACAACTCCCCGCTTCCCGTTCAGTTATGCCTACCAAAGCCACCTCACGCTCCTCCTTCGCGTCTCCCGCGCCAGTCGCCTCCGCCG